>Ga0209542_10000493_pt1 | contig 95090 bp, 103 predicted proteins | sample RifCSPhighO2_01_FD_184028 | JGI IMG/M metagenome (GOLD analysis project Ga0209542, IMG submission 184028) | Soil microbial communities from Rifle, Colorado - Rifle CSP2_plank highO2_0.1 (SPAdes) (version 2) | ecosystem: Environmental > Terrestrial > Deep subsurface > Rock core/Sediment ...
AACTACGGACCATACAGTTCGTGTTCGGCGTGCGGCAATGCGGCTGACTCAAATGATTTCGCAAGTTCCGCCCACGCACGCCAATTCTTTTTTCTGGTCGGTCTCGTCGGTGCGCTCGTAGATGATGAGTTTTGAGTAGTCTATCTTCGGGAAGCTCGCGGCGAGTCGCTCGTAGGTCTTTTTGTCTATCGCCTCGTATGGAGCAAGCCGGTAGACGTGATTCTCGCGCGGGAGGAAGGAGAGGCCGCCGATGATATCCCAGTTGTCGGAAATCCACGCGACGACCGCTACCCACTCCTCATCCCCCACCGAGATCGTTGCCGAAGGATTGTGCTCGGTGAAATTCAGCTTGACCATCTTCCAGTACTCGAGCTGTTCGATCGCCGAAAGATCGTTCTTGAAGACAGAACCGTTTGGCGCCTTGACCGGAAATTCCAGAACAAAGGTCGTCGCCTCATTTGCGTTCTGCCCCACTTCAGGGTGCGCGACCACTCCCTGATCACGCATCATTTTGAAGAGCGAGTCGGTCGCAGAGATGCGGACGCGGCGGATGTAGTACTGCGAGTGGCGCGGATGGATGCCGGACGAGCAATCAAAGGTCTGCGACACGGTGCCGGATGGTTTGACACAGGTGATGGACTTTGACGCGTTGATGCCAAAGCGTTTCGCGTACGTCTCATTTGCTTTGATAGTCGCGGCGCGCATTTTGCGCATGACCTTTGCATCGCGGACCGCTGGGGAGTCCCATTGTCCGGTGATCGAGACACCCAAGAGTCGTTCCGCCTCACAATTGTCGGCCCAATCTTTCGAAATGTAATTGAACTTCGTGAGTGTGGACTGGTAGGTGCCGAGGAGTGTCGCGAGCTTTGCTTTGCGCACGAGCGTCTTTTCAGTGTCGTCGACACGAGCGATTACTTCAGAAAGGTTGCAGAACTCCTTGGATTGCAGAATGATCTCGCCGCAGGGGTTGGTGCCCACCTGCCCGATAAAGCCATTTTTCTTGCCGTGTTTTTTCTGGAGGTACTTGAGACGACGCTCCGGCATCGTCTTTTCGAGCGAACCGCGGTTGAAAATGCCTCGCTCGCCCGTGCCACTTTTCATGAGCGCGACCCACTCGTCCATAAGCTCCGCATTCGAAGGCTTTGTCTCGTAGACCGCGGAGTTGTTGGCCACCGAGCGGTACGGATCCGTGAGGAAAAATTGTCCTTTCTTTGCGTCGCGGATGTCCACATCGTCGAGATCGGAAAGAGAGATCATCGCGGTGCGACGCACGCCGCCGGCGACCACGCACTCTCCTATTTTGCAAATAATGTCGTGTGCATCGATGTTGCGCAGGCGCCTCCCCTGCCGCTTCAAAATGCGTTCACGTGCGAACCCTAAGAGTGAGCGGAGTGGTTCCGGACCGGATGCCTTGCCGCCCATCGTCTTGAGGCGCGCTCCCGCGGGCCGAATCATCGAGAAATCAAATTCGACGTCTTTGCCCGCGTACCACGTGCGAAGACCGAGGCTGAGCGCGTCGCACCACCCCTCTTTGGTATCGGTGACAACGTGTGTGCCGAGCTTTTCACCCTGCTGCTTTTCTATCTGCGGAAGCTGCTGAATGTTCTGACTCTCTACCGCGTAGCCCACACCACACCCCTGCATCGAGAGGTACATGATCTCGGCAAAATCTTCGAGCTTGACCGGCGCGGTGAACGAGCAGTTGTAAAAACACGTGTTGCACTTGCGCGCAGGACCTCCCGCAAATTGCATCGCGCGCATGCTCGGCATCACTTCTTGCGAGAGAATCGCCTCGCGCACTTCCGCGTATTCACGCTTCGAGAGTTTGTCGCCTAGATTTTCTTTCATAAATCCGACGTACCGGTCGACGGTCTCGATCCACGTCTCGCGACGCTGCTCGCTCTCGATCCATCGCGCATAGGTGCGCAGGTAGACGAACTCGCCGAGGGGGTTGTTCTTGAAATATTTCTTTGATTCTTCCGCGAGTGCGCGCACGTGCTCGGGTACTTCCCCCTGCTCTTTGCGTATCTTGCTCCGCTCGGCGCGGTAGAGGATGTAGGCCTTGGCCGTAGCCACATAATCGCTCAAAATAAGCTGGCGTTCGACTTCATCCTGGCAGCCTTCGACGGTCGGGAGGAAATTTTTGTAGGTTTTTGCGATGCGCATCATTTCGCTCGCGACTTTGTGCGCGACGACAGCTGCTTCGTCTTCCGAACCCTCGTTGGAAGCAACCATCGACTTGTGAATGACATTGACGAGCTTCTGAAATTCGAACGGCACGACGCGTCCATCGCGTTTTTGGATATTGGAAAGATATTTTTTGTACACGCGTATCGCCGCAGTATCCCCCTGCGGCACTGCAGCGACCTTTCCCCTACCCGCTCGTCTCGCGATTTTCGTTGTCATGCGCATTTCGACTACCCTACTAAAGAAGGATGTTCATTGTATCCCCGTCGCGACATCGCGCCAGTCTTTCTGAAAGTGGATAACTTCCTTTTTGGATCGTTAGAGTCGCACAATATCGCCGATGGCTACAGAATGCGCTTCTGCATACCCCGCTGGAAGCTCCAAGACGTAGCGCGCGGGCACGTCTGACTCGAAACTTTTCGGGAAGCTATCAGGAGACACGTTTTGCGCCATATATACGACCATGCCCGATGCGTTCAACCAAAGAATGTCTATTGAGAAGCGCATATCCTTCATCCAAAACCCATATTTGCCGTCTTGAGGGAAGACAAAGAGCATCCCCTCGCCCTCTGCGAGGCCGGAGCGCCCGCTCAAGCCTTGTTGCCGAGCCTGTGCGGTATCAGCAATGGATGCGCACACCAGGATGCGCTCCTTGATGAGGAGCGGCCTCGGTGCGCCTTCGCGACACACCTCGCTTTTGGCGCTTTTTTGCCCGGCCCACATGAGCAACGCGCCTGTTGCGACCACGAGAACGGCCGCGATGACCGCTGCATACCAGATCCTGCGGCCCATACCTTTATTATTCGCCTAAATACTGTGTGTTGGGATCACCTTGCACGTCGTATGAATAGGAACCTGCGATAAGCGTCTGCGAGCCAAGCACGAGTATGAGTGCCATGACGATAAAAGAAACGAGCCAGTAGAATACGTTGATGAAGTAGAGCTTGAGCGGCCGCTGCTCCCACAAGACGCTCCCGAGCATGACAGGGACCACAAACCCAAGCCAAGACCAGAGTGCGAGCTCGAAGACGGCACCGACCCAATCGTAGATCTGGAATGCGATGCCGATGTAGTTCATCGCCCACGCCATGATCATAGCTGCGATGATACTTACAATTATTGAGACGGGCATTTTCTTTTTGCCGCGTTCCGCCATCTCGGGGGTTATATTCGAAAGACGCATCCACGTCGTACCAAAAACCTTCGGGTGATACCAGATCCATCCGATAATGACGTTGGCAACGCCGGCGGCGAGAATGGGCCAAATGGTGACGATGGTCATGATATGGGAATCATAGCCTGCACGAGCGATGTGTCGAGTTGACGGTGTGTATAGATGTTAGCCTCGTATCTGTTTTAGGAGTGCACTCGCGATAGCAAAGACAATCGCCCAGACCACGATTGAGACGAGAAGTCCCGCGAGCATGAGGGCCGGACTCCACATACCGAACGGACTGTTAAGCACCATCGACATTCCCAAAATCGGAAACATCAAAATATTAGCAACTACTGGCGATACTTGCAGACCAACGAACATCCCGACGAACGGTGCCACAAGACCAAATGCTCCTCCCCATATCAATGCCTTTTTATTGTTGTTCAACATTCTGGGATTGTATCACCGTCAAATTAACAAATGGTCTCATCGAGACTGTGTCTGTTGACAACAAACCCTGGCTGCGGAGGCGGAGAGATTCTCCTTCGCCTCTCGGCTCGTCGCCACTCGCCTCGGGCTAGGCACCAGCTCGCTGGCTCGCAAGCTTGCTCGCCAACGCTCCGCTGTTCGAATCCCCCACGCGACGTGCGCAGGCACGCCGCTACCCTCCTCAATCTCGCTTCGCTCAATTTCGGAGGGTGAGGGATTCGAACCCTCGGTGCCTTTCGACACACACGCTTTCCAAGCGTGCGCACTAGACCGCTATGCGAACCCTCCTTGCAGAAGATTTATAACACAAAAATCGAGGACGGCCGCATTCGCGCGGCCGTCCTCATTTCTTGGCCGGGGGCCAGTTCCCCTTCGCCCTTTCCTCCAAGAGGAGCATAATCTCCTCGTCTTCAGCATCCTCTCCGTCTTCGCTGACAGGAGGAGGGATTAATTCCCAACCAAGCGCAGGAGGCGTAGCAACGACGATCCTACTGCGCCTCGCTCTTTTTCTGCGGGCGTTCGGTCTCATCCGTGACCTCCTGAGTGCAGACCTCACCGAGAATATCACTGTCTATACCCGCATTCCAGTGAGCGCCGCGACACGTTCCTCGACGGGTGGGTGCGTACTAAAGATCCTCGCAATGAATTTTCCTGCTTCGTGCGCGCCAAACGGGTTTGAGATAAAGAGGTGTGCGGTCGCATGATTTGCCCGCTTCATCGGGGCTGGGTACGAAGAGATTTTCTGGAGCGCGGAGGCCAGACCTTCGGGATAGCGCGTGAGCAATGCGCCTGATGCGTCGGCGAGGAATTCCCGCTTGCGGGAGACTGCCATTTGTATCAACTGCGCAGCGAGAGGCGCGAGGATAATCGCGGCAATGCCCGCGATGAGGAGAAAGGGATTTTTGTTATCGCGATTCCCTCCCCCGAAAAAGCTCATGCGCAAGAAAATATCCGAAATGATGGCGATAAATCCCGCGAGTACGACAGCGACCGTCATCACCAAAATATCGCGATTACCGATGTGCGAGAGCTCATGCGCCAAGACGCCTTCGAGCTCACTCCGCTCGAGCCGTGCGAGGAGCCCTGTCGTCACCGCGACGACCGCATGCGCAGGATTTCTGCCGGCGGCAAAGGCATTGGGTGCTTGGTCATCAATGATGTAGACACGCGGCTTAGGCAAGCCTGCGGTGATGGCGAGATTTTCGACGAGGCGATGCAGTTCGAGGTACTGTACCGGGTCTGCTTCTTTGGCACCGGTCGAAGCAAGCGCGATTTTATCGGAAAACCAATACGCGGTGACGTTCATAAAAAGCGAGAACGCAACCGCGGCGTAGAGGATGGCGGTGTTGCCGTAGATCTGCGATACGACCCAGCCAAGTGCTATCACGATGACCAAAAACCCGGTCATGAGAAACCACGTCTTGCGGATATTCCTTCCTTGTTGTGTGTACAGACTAGCCATAGACGTTTGCAATTATCGCAGAAACACCGAATGCTAACAACCACGGAGCCAGGTACTTGGCGACGTACCCGATCTTCCCTAAGACACCAGGGATCACGAATACGTTCGAGAGAACATCCGATATTATGTATATGGCTACTAGTACCTGCACTACAGCGAGATAGGTTGCAATTTCGACCGCGATGACAGCATCCGACGGCCCGACACGTTCGACAATCGCAAACGCAATCGTTAAAGACGCCGCAAGATTATTGAGCCAAAAAATCGCTGCTTGTCGATCAACCGACCCCCGCCTTTCCATTTAGAATTTCACTTCGACCGGTTTGCGAGCGGCCTGCTCGTCTTCAGCGAGCTGGAAGAATTCGCGGGTCTTGAAACCAAACATGTTGCCGACGATGTTGGTCGGGAATTGCTCGAGCGCGTTCTTGAGTTCCTGCACCACGCTGTTGTAGAAGCGGCGCGCCGCCTGGACCTTATTCTCCGTGTCGGAGAGCTCGCGCTGGAGTTCAAGGAAATTCGTGTTGGCTTTGAGGTCCGGATAGTTTTCGGAAACCGCGAAGAGGGACTTCAAGGCGCCCGTGAGCATATTTTCCGCCTGCGCGTGCTCGCCTACGGTCTGCGCACCCATTGCTTTCACGCGCGCGTCCGTCACTTTTTGCAGAGTCCCCGCTTCATGCGCGGCGTAGCCTTTTACCGTATTGACGAGATTGGGGATGAGGTCGTAGCGGCGCTTGAGCTGCACGTCGATGTCCGACCATGCCTCTTCGGTGCGGTTGGTGAGCGTGACAAACCTGTTGTACGCCCACACGAGCCAAAGCCCGACGACCGCGACAATCCCTATGAGGATGTATGTAGTATTCATATCCGCCAGTATACCATATTTCGATCATTACTGGACGGTCACCGTCGCCTGCGCTGAGGTCGTTGCTCCCGAAGACGCCCTGCAATCGAGCGTAAATCGGGTGGTTGTCGCAAGAGCAAGTGTAGATGTCGAGCCGCGCGTCCCTGTCGCCATCAAGAAGCGGTCCGGAGCAAAGAGCTCACAATCCGAAGTGTAGATGCTCGACCATGTGAGTCGCGCCTTCCCTTCGAGCGCGATCTTGATCGGATTTGCGATGAGTGTGGCAATGGGCTTCGGCGAAGTCGAAGTGGCAGTTGACGGCGGAATGATGGGTGGCGGAATTGGCGTCGTGCGTGGCGCCTGTGGCTGTTGTGGAGTTTGTGATGCTCCGAATAGTCGTGCGAGCATCTGGCCGAGTACGCTGCTCATTGAACTGAGCCCCCGCGGGGAGGACGTCTCGTCATAGTCGTCGGAGGAACCCGTTGGAACCACATCGCGCCTCGTGACAGGCGGCACGTACGGCGGCGTGTTTGCCTTGTTGAGATATGAGAGATCCCCAAAGTTGATAGGTTGCGTATATTTGCTCCAGTCAAACCCGCCTCCAGCTGGCGGAACTTTGCCGGAAGGCGGTCCGCCTGAGCCCCATTTCGTCCATTGGTCATAGCCCACGGCTCCACCAAGAACAACCAAACCACCAGCCACAACCTTGCCCCCTTTCGTCCATTCGCTGAAAGGTCTGAATAGGGGTTCGGAAGTTGCCCATGGCGATCTAAATCCAGCAGAGGTTTCTCCCAACACCGGATTCTCTGCCGCCACGATGCGCGGACCCGTTGGAGGCACGGGACGCTGCGCATCTATCGCAGGTCTTAGATCGAACCCTTCTGCAGGACCACGCAAATTATTAATAGCATCATCGGCAAGTGTCGGTGGCTCGATCACGTTCCCAACTGCGGGACGCGCTTCGGGCAATACAGGAACCACGTCGTCTGCCACTTTCACACTACCGGCGGGCACTCTCTGTACCACTCGCGTATCGTTCAAGGTAGCTATTTCCCATGGAGAAGTTTCGGGCACATCCGCAAGCGTCGGCGACTCCACCCTTGCAGGTTCGGAAACGCGCGTTGGCACCGGCTCCGCAGCTCGGGTCGGGACTGGCTCAGTCTTTCCAAATCCAAGGTATTCGCCTACTTGTTTCCAGACACTCTTTTGCTCCGCAACGGCGCGACCCGCAACCACCTCGTCAGTAACGACCGTGTCTGGGACTTTTAAACGGCCCGTTTCCGGATTAAGCCTCTGTCCAACTTCAAAACGAGTTGCAAGCTGTTCTTCAGTCAAAGCTGTATTCGGGTAGTGCGCATTATATTGAGTAACAAATTCCTCGCGCGTCAGAGTTGGTTCATCCCACGCTTTTGTGGAAACACTGGGAGGTCGACCCTCGATAACCTCTCCACTAATGGAAGTTGGCGCAGGCCGCGGAATAATCTCCGGCTCTAGAACTCTTGGAACTTCTGACTTTCCTACAAAGAAATTGGTTATTCTCTCTCTTGCGTTCGCAAAGAATCCTTGCGATTCTTGCGCTGGCGTTGGAGCTCCCGCATCGACGAGTGGTTTTGGTTCAGTTCGCGGGAACGGTATAATGTTGCTTGGCTCCGCTCCTGCGGGCGGAACTTTGATCGCCGACTCATTTCTCCCAACACGCAAATCAAATTCTGCTCTTGGCGGTGCTTCCGACAAGATAGTAGGACTCACATTTTCCCCCACCGCCACTGGTCGCCGTACATTTTCTGCGACACGAGTCGGCTGCTCTATGGGGGTCGGTTTTGTCGTATTATCGACGGCCAGATAGGGATACTGCTTTTCGGGAACCGCAGAGGCTTCGGGAACATTTCGGCCAAGTATGCCATCTCTCCAATCAGTCATTGTTGTCTTGACCTCATTGAAGGCAAGTTGCACTCGTTCAGGCAAATTTGGCGGTGGCAGATCTGCCTTCGCCTGATGGAATGTGTCGCGTATGGTGTTGAGATTTTTTATCGAGTCATCGATGGACTGCACCGCCGGAGAGCTCTCCGACGCGATCGTTCTCACAGCATCCCGCGCTTCACGCGCTTGTACCACGAGCGCATCGATCGCGTCGATGCGCTGCTGCAGCGTCGACGCTTGCGTGGGACGTACACTTCCTTCGTCAACCATTTTTTGAATATCGGCAGTGACTGTTTCTATACGAGCAACCTCTGCTTTGAGTGCGCTGCCCGATATTTCCGCAACTTCTGGGGTGGGCGCGACTTTCAAATCTTGAATTACCTTGCCTGCGGACACTTCGGCGCTGCTTATCGTATCGACTGAACTCACAAATGTCGGTTGCACCGGAGTAGACACGGGAGATTCGATAGTGGCTGCTTTCGGCATTTCCGGTGTAAGAGAATCCGCAACGGCCCTCTGTTCTCTCGCGATCGTAGTTACTTGTGTATCAATTTCAGCGACCGTGGGAAGGGCGCGTTGGGATACCGAACCGTCGGCGATTACTTCTTCTCCGGTACGCGCCGCCACCTGCGGTGCCGGAGAAGCGTCGGCAACGATATTTTCCGTCCGCGCGGCGACACGAGTCGCGTCATCAACCTGTCCGAGCACGCTGCGTGACTCGAACCTGAAAACATCGTCGGCAAGTCCGGCCCCTGGTATTTTGGTGGGGAGCCACACGGTGGTTCCGGCAATCACGGCACTCTCAAACACTTTCTGTTCGCGCGCTTCAGGATTTATAAGCGCTTTCGCTTGGCCTTCAGGCGTATCACGAAATCCGATGTATTCGCCGCCTGGGATCGCCTCCCCCACGGTTTTTGCCGCATCTGCAAGTTCGCCTGCAAGGCCATATACTAGCCAATTCACTGCCGCCCCTGGAGTGTCAATGGCCGACTTTACATCTCCGGAAAAAGCTTTGGAAAAGATTGACTCCGTGTGTTCGCGCTTCGATCGCCAATCCTGCGCCGCATAATCCAGCCACGCGGATACTCCTCCTTGTCCTTTCTGCATGTTCTCAAAACTACTCTTCATCTCATCGGAGAGCGTGCCCTCGCCCGTAATATACGTTTCGAGTTGTGCAATATTTTTATTGACATCATCGAACCGCCTTTGATCGCGTTGGAGGTCGACGGATGGCGTCGATAAATTCAGTTTCTCGTCTACGGCTCGCGACTTCACTAATTCCGCTTCAGCTGCATTTTTCTCCTGATACGCGAGTACGAGTGCTCGCTCTGCTTCCGTCCTGTACTGGATATCTGTCTGTTGGAATGGGGCATATTCGTCGTTTCCCAGGGTAGACGGCGATATTGATTCCCCTCCTTCACTCGCGTTATCGACTGCCACCTGCGACGGAGCAGCCCCCTGCGGGGGTGACGCAATTTCAGACGGCACTGATTCGCCGGCGATAGATGTATCGGAACCGAACCAGCTGCTCGTCCACGTGCGCGAAACCGCATCTTTCGTTCGACACCACCACGAGGTGCAGGTGCTTTGGGAAATATCTTCCGTTGCATCGGACGGTTTCGTGCTAAATGTACTATTCGGATTCGTGATTCCGTCGCTCAACCCTTGTTCTTGAAAGGTGGGTGGCTGCTCACTTCCGCTACTTGGTTTGAGTTGGAAAGATTCTTCTTTGATATTCAGTGGCGTTGGCCAAAAGTAGTTGCTGATCTTTTCGCGGACTCCGCCGAAAAAACCTATCTCTGTACTGGATTGCTTCAGGACCTCCCCGACGGAATTTGCAGACTGTGCGGGTGCGCTCTTTTGTTCGAGAGTCTGTTCGGGAGTCGATGCCGGATCAATCAGTTCGTCAAAGAGAGAGCCGCTTCTGCTTGGTGGCAACTGCACTGGCGGTGCCTGAAGAGGTTGCTCTCCTGTAACAGCCCGCTGGACATCTTCGATCTTGAGCTTCTCACAGGGTTTGTCGCCGCAACGATACGCTCTACAACTTTTCGGCCCCACACAGGAACCTCTCGCCGCAATTTCTTTGTTCTCGAGACTGATGCAGGATTTGCCATAGAGATTAACTTTGCCGTCCCGCTCTTTGGGACCGTTCTCTTCATAAAAGTAGAAACTCTGGTCGGGACAATCGACGTTGGCATCGGAATCTCCTTCGTCGTCGACGGGTGCTGCAAGCACGACTCCCGCAAGTAAGAAGAATACAAAAGCGCAGAAAGGTACAAGAAAAATTGCCCGCAGAGCGGTTGCCATAGCTCAATAATACCAACGCTGCCGCCCTTTGGGCGGCCGCGTTTCTGCAAACTGTGAACTGTCTGCTACTCGCTTATTTAGTAGTCCTCGCCTTGGCCCGCACATGCTTGTGCGTGCCTGACCCGCCTCATATCGGCAGTAGCCGACATTCGGCCCCTGCGGGCGCCCTCTTCGGGCGGGGTCACCCATCCCCTAATAATCCTCACCCATGCCCGCTCCCCCTGCCGGTGCTGATTTCTTCTCTTCGGGAATATCAGCGACTGCCGCTTCGGTCGTAAGCAAGACCGCTGCTGCCGAAGCGGCATTTTCTACACAGCTTCTCGTGACTTTGACTGGATCGAGAATGCCTGCTTCGTACATATCGACGATGGATGTATCGTCAGACTCTGCAGAGGCGTTGAATCCGAATGCGGGGCCTTTCTTTACTACCTCTTGGAGAACAACTGCGGCATCCTCGCGACCGGCATTGCGCGCGATCTGCAAAAGCGGCGCCGAGAGCGCAGAGAGCAAGATGCGGTAGCCCACTGTATATTCATCGTGCGCTTTGGAATCAATCTTCTTGCCGAGTTTTTCACCAACTTTCGCGAGCGCCGCACCGCCGCCCGGCACGATGCCTTCGGCGATGGCGGCTTTGGTCGCGTTGACCGCGTCTTCGATCTTGTCTTTGAGATACTTCATCTCTGTCTCCGTCGCAGCACCAACGCGAATGACCGCGACACCGCCGGAGAGCTTCGCGATGCGCTCTTCCAGTTTTTCCTTATCGAATTTTGAATCGGTGTTTTCGACTTGCTTGCGCAGCTGCGCGACACGCTCATTGATGTCAGACTTCTTGCCTTTTCCCCCGACGATGATGGTCGAATCTTTGGTAGCAACCACGCGGTTTGCGCGCCCGAGCATCGAAAGTTCGGCTTTCTCGAGCGAGATGCCGAGGTCATCGGTGATGACCTGCCCACCCACCGTGATAGCGATATCCGCGAGCATTTCCTTTTTTCGGTCTCCATAGCCGGGAGCTTTGACCGCGAGCACGTTGAATACGCCTTTCAATTTATTGACGACGAACGTCGCAAGCGCCTCACCGTCCACGTCGTCTGCGATGATGACGAGGTCCCGCTTGCCACTTTGAGCCAGCTTTTCCAAAAGCGGGAGAATATCTTTAACGGTCGAAATCTTTTTGTCGGTGATAAGGATCGGCGCATCTTTCGCCTCTGCTTCCATGCGTTCGGCATTCGTGATCATGTAGGCCGACACGTAACCCTTGTCAAATTCCATACCGTCGACGAAATCAGAGTCGATGCCAAAGGATTGAGATTCTTCAACGGTGACGACACCGTCCTTCCCGACTTTCTCGACCGTATCAGCGATGATCTTGCCGAGCTCCTCCGATTCCGCGGAGATCGTCGCTACCTGGCGAATATCTGTCTTACCCTTCACTTCACGCGCCATTTTCTTGAGTTCATCGACAGCATCTCTTGCCGCTGCTTCGATACCGCGGCGTACCATCATCGCATTTGCGCCGAGCGCGGTGCGCTTTAGGCCTTCGTGGATGATTGCTTGGGTCAAGACAACCGCGGTCGTGGTGCCGTCGCCTGCTTTATCATTGGTTTTCGTGGCGACTTCTTTCACGATGGAGGCGCCCATATTCTCGAATTTGTCGGCAAGCGTGATCTCTTTGGCGATAGAGACGCCGTCGTTGGTGATGGTCGGTCCACCCCACGATTTATCGAGGGCAACATTGCGGCCTTTTGGCCCGAGCGTGACTTTCACCGCAGATGCCACGATATCAACGCCGCGCTTCAAGGCACTTCGCACTTGTTCGTCAAAAATAACCTGTTTTGCCATACCTTTTATTTAATTATTGCCTTAACGTCGCTCTCGTGGATAAGGTGCAATTTTTCATCGTCTACCTCTATTTCGCTCTCCCACCCCGGATTGAAGTACACTTTCTGCCCGACCTTGAGCGACATCGGGAGCACTTTGCCGTCGTCGTTCATTCTGCCCGGTCCGACGGCGAGTACGACTCCGCGGGTTGCCTTTTCCTGTTTTGCGGCATCGGGAATAAGGATGCCGGATGCTGTTTTCTTCATTGCCTCTTCCGGTCGCACCAAAACCCTGTCGCCGAGAAGTTGCATCTGTACACCCGAACCTTTTGTTTCTTTTTTCATACGCGAAAAATATAGAGGGCTTATAAGTTGGAAGTGCAGCATACGCTGCGACGGCACTAATGTAAATGAAAACCGCCTTTTCGGTCAACTTGACAGGAGTGCGATGATTTGGTAAAATTTTCTTGATTGTTTCCCTCGCCCGTGCTAGTGTTCCGAGAATGGTTTTGCTCCAGCAAATGCTGCCGTATATCCAGATAGTCCTCTCGCTCCTCCTCATTGCGGCGATCCTTTTGCAGCGCACGGGGGCATCGATCGGCGGGGCATTCGGCGCGGACAATTTCTCATCGGGCTTTCACACACGCCGCGGTTTGGAGCGGACACTGTTCCATGCTACCATCGTACTCGGTATCCTCTTCGCACTCTCGGCACTCATTAATTTAATCATCAGTTAGACGCTTGCGCGCGTGCTCGCCGTTTCCCGGCGAACGTATTCGCAAGAGCGTGATCCGTATGGATTTCGATTACGACTCCTATTCTGAAAAAAATAAGAACCTGAAAGAGACGCTCGCAAAGGAGCGTTCTATGTGGCGCGTCTCCTTGCTCGAGGATCTGCTTCGTATGTTCTCCCCCGGCGAGCGCCTTATTCTCTACGTGTTCACGATCCTACTTGGCGTTTCGACCTTGGCTCTCCTTGCCGGGTTGAATTCCGCGGTCTCGATCACCGTCCCTTCAGCGGGCGGAGAGCTGATCGAGGGGGAGGTTGGTCCTGCAAGATTCATTAATCCGATCCTTACACTCTCACAATCCGACGAGGACATCGCGGAGCTTGTCTACTCCGGCCTCACACGAGCGCTCCCCGACTCTGCGTCTCAAAACGGGATTGGGGCACTCATTCCGGACCTCGCGGAAAGTTACAACATCTCGGAGGACGGGACGACCTACACGTTCACCCTCCGCGACGACGCGACGTTCCACGACGGGACCCCCGTCACGGCGGACGACGTGCTCTTTACGGTCGCGTCTGCACAAAATCCGGATATCAAGAGCCCGCGCCGCGCCGATTGGGAGGGGGTCCAAGCGTCCTCGCCCGATCCGCACACGGTGGTCTTTAGGCTCGCACGTGCCTACGCACCCTTTATAGAAAATACGACGCTTGGTATCTTGCCCAAACACATCTGGCAAAATGTGTCGGCCGAAGAGTTCCCCTTCAACCCCGCCAACACGCGCCCCGTCGGCAGCGGCCCGTACCGCGTCTCCGATGTATCCGCCGACGGAACCGGCTCCATTACACGATACGAGCTTGTCCCGTTCGAGAAATTTACGCTCGGCAAAAGTTACCTCAAACGAATCACCTTTATTTTCTATCCAAATCAGGAAGCAATGCTGAAGGCGTTTGACGATCGAAAGATCGATTCGGTTGCCGGTGTCACTCCCGCCGATCTCGCAAGCCTCAAGCGTTCTGATTTCAATTTCGTCCACGTAGCATTGCCGCGGATCTTTGGGGTCTTTTTCAATCAGAACCGCGCGCCGGTTTTGGCCGATGCATCAGTGCGCGCAGCACTCGAAGCTGCTGTCGATAAGCAGCAGATCGTTGATGCCGTCTTGGGTGGCTACGGTGCGGTCCTTGATAGCCCGATCCCCCCTGGCGTCATCGGCACAACCGCGCCGGCAACTCCCGTCCCCTACACTAAAGACTCTGCAGATGTGCGCGCCACCTCCACGCCAACCGAAGTGGCGGACGCGGCGCGCGCAATACTCTCGCGCGGAGGATGGAAGTTCCTGCCTGCCGCGACAAGCACGACGCAGGCAGGCGATAAGAACGCGGGCACGTGGAGTAAAAACAAAGTTGAGCTTTCTTTCGCCCTTGCGACGGCTGATGAGCCGGAGCTCGTCGCGACCGCAAACCAGCTCGCCGCAGCTTGGCGCGCAGTGGGCGTAAAGGTAACGGTTCAGATCTACCCCGTGTCTGAATTGAATGCAAATGTGATCCGTCCCCGTTCATACGATGCGATACTTTTCGGCGAAGTCGTAGGACGCACCGCAGACCTCTTTGCGTTTTGGCACTCTTCGCAACGCAACGACCCCGGATTGAACCTCGCCCTCTACACCAACTCACGCGTCGATTCACTCTTGACTTCCGCACGTGCGACGACTGATCTGGAAGAGCGCGAAGATCTCTACACGCAATTCGCGAGCGCTGTCGCAAAAGACGACCCGGCGGTCTTCCTCTACGCACCCGAATTCATCTATCTCGTTCCCCGATCAATGCAGGGTATTGCCCTCGGAGCCCTCACAACCCCCTCCGAACGATTCCTGAACGTGTACCAGTGGTACACAGACACTGAAGAAGTGTGGAGTATCTTTGCAAACAATTAATTATTAATACTATTACTAACGCCTTCCGTATTCAGAACAGTACCTATGGAACCACAACCCGCATCGAACGAACTTCCCCGAAGCGCGAGTGCCGCATCGGGCGCATCGCGCCACACTCCGACCTCGACGCGGCCCCAGCACGCTCGCCCCGGCACACGTCCTACGACCCGCCCTGCGGGAAAACCGGGGACGCGTACCGGAGCCCCTCGCAGGCGCTTTGGCCGTCCAAATCACCCGCCCCGACGCGGCAAGGCACGCGTCGAGCACCAAGCGCCGACGCAGCGCAAGCCGGTCGGAGCACCTATTCCCCCGCCTGCGGGAGACACCGTCCGTATCATCCCTTTGGGAGGAGTCGAAGAGATCGGACGCAACATGACAGCCGTCGAAGTCGGCAATGATATCTTCATCCTCGATTGCGGCTTTGCGTTTTCCGAAGGAGATACGCCGGGGATCGATTACATCTTGCCCAACACTGGCTACCTCGAAGAGCGTCGTGACAAGATCCGCGGGCTCCTCATCTCGCACGGTCACCTCGACCACATCGGCGGCATCCCCTACATCATCGACCGCATCGGCAATCCGACGATCTACACGCGCAAGCTCACGGGAATGATGATCAAAAAGCGTCAGGAGGAATTCACGCAAACATCTCCAGTCAACATCCGCGAAGTCGAGAGAGACGAGGTCATCAAGCTGGGGGGAGCGACGATACGATTCTTCGGCGTCACCCACACTGTCCCTGATTCGATGGGTATCATCATTGAAACGCCGTGGGGCGATGTGGTCTTTACCGGAGACATCAAACTCAATCATCTCGACGGCGAACCATCCGATGAAGAGAAACGAGAGTTCAGCATCTTCAAAGACCGCAAAGTCCTAGCACTCTTGATGGATAGTACGAACGTCTGGCAGCCGGGATTTTCTATCCCCGAGTCGGTCGTGTATTCCACGCTCGAGAAAATCATCAAGGATTCAAAGGGACGGCTTATCATCGCGATGTTCGCCTCGCACCTCGAGCGCTTGATCCGCGTCGTGCATTTTGCCGAAGAGTACGGCAAAAAGATCGTTATCGATGGGAGGAGCATGCGCACCAACATCGAGATCGCACGCGAGATCGGCCTCATCAAATACAAAGACGACACGGTGGTCGCCGTCGAGAACATGCCACAGTATCCACCGGAGCGTCTCATCATCCTTGCGACAGGCGCGCAAGGCGACGAGTTCGCTTCTCTCGCGCGCATCGGCAACAAGACCCACAAATACATCCGCCTGCAACCGACCGACACCGTCGTACTCTCTTCTTCCGTCATCCCCGGCAACGAACGCGCAGTGCAAAAGCTCAAAGACAACCTTTCGCGCCAAGGAGCGCACATCATCACCTACCACGCCTCTGATGTGCACGCCTCAGGCCACGGCAACCGCGAAGAAGCTGCGTGGATCCACAAGCAGATCAAGCCGAAATTCTTTATCCCCGTCCACGGCTACCATTACATGCTCCGCGTGCATGCCGACCTCGCGGTCGAGATGGGCGTCGGTCAGGACAACGTCTGCATCCCCGACAACAGCTCCATCATCGACATAAAAAACGGCGAGAAAATCTCCAAGCACGCACTGAAGGCGCCTGCAGAATTGCGCGTCGTCGAGGGGCAGACGGTGAGCGAGCTCTCCGACGTCTTGATGCGGGATAGAAAAGCGCTCGGGCAGGAAGGATTTTGTGTCGTCGTTGCGACCGTGGATAGGCGCACGGGGAAATTGCACAAATCCCCTGACATCATTTCCCGCGGATTCGTCTATCTCCGCGACAACAAAGATCTGATGGACCAGACGCGGCTTATCATCAGGAAGAGCGTCGAAGGCTCACTGCGCAATCCGCGCGCGGCCGACCTCGACCAAGCACGCGAAGACCTCGCCGACGCAGTCGCCCAATTCCTCCTCCAGCGCACCTTGAAGCGCCCAATTGTGATCCCTGTGATTGTCAGCGTTTGACATTTGGCTATACAAGTCGTACAGTCTTCCCGAACTCTCGCACAGGAGGAGTCAATGACCGCACGTCTTCAGCACGTGGCGACGTTATCCCGCACAATGTTCGATATGTTCAAGGATGATCTTTTCGGCAAGGACACCCAGGACTTCATCGGTAGCGTCGCATCGACGATGGAGAAACGGGCACACAAACTGAGCCGTGAAATGACAAAGCAGCTCATCGACGACGAGATGGCCTTGACCGCGCATGCGGACAGCATGCGCTCGATCATCAAGTTCATCGCGGAGTTGCCGAAGGACATCGAAAAAGGGCGGAAGTATCGCGATAGTCCGATCTTTATGAAAACCGCTCTCGAGCGCAGCTGCTATCTCTATGCTCAGTTCCAGGCAATGGAGATGGGGCTCAAGTGACGGCTGGATGTGAAATGTTGAACGGCGGCAAGGCGGCGAGTCCTCTTGCCGCCTTCCGTTTTTATGCAATCCGCCACTTCCCTTTTTGCTTCACAATAAGCCCGTCGCGCGCAAGCCCCGCCAGCGCCTTATCAACTATTCGCTTATACCCCTTATTCGGCCGAATAAGGGGTATAGTCAACACCCCGTCTTTTCCTCCTTTTGTAAGGATCCGCAAAATCGCCCCGCGGACTTGGCGCAAGCTGCCTTCGAATGGGGACTGCTTCGTGTAGTGAGCACTTCGATTATTGTTGCGCACACCAGAGCGTTTGAGATGCGCGCCGTAATCCATGATGGCCCAGTGCCACGTACGCGGATCCTGTCCCTTTGCCGCTAAGGTCGCGAGTGGAGTAATTTCAACATCCGACATCCTAGTATTTTGCAAAATGTTTGAATGAGAATGGTGGATGTAGACTGTGCGGATATTTGTTTCGATGAGGACGTCCCGTTCATTGAACGCGAAGACGCGGACAGCGCTTGCTGTGTACTGCCCTATTCCCGGCAGTTCGACAAGCTCACTGTAAACAACCGGAACTTTTCCTTTATGTTTTGCAACGATTTGTTTTGCGGCATCACGCAGATACTTCCCTCGCCTGTTGTACCCGAGCCCACTCCATTCTTTTAGAACATCCACAAGCTTTGCTCCAGCCAATTTTTTCACGGTTGGAAATTTCTTGATGAACGATTTGTACTTTTCGATTACCCGCGGCACCTGCGTCTGCTGGAGCATCACTTCGGAAACAAGAATGCGATACGGGTCTTTCGTTTTCCTCCACGGCAGATCATGCCGCCCTTTCTTCTCCCAATACCTCCACACAACAGAGCGGAAAGCTTTGAGAGATGGCGTGTGCGTTCGAGAAGCCTCGCGCAGCGTCTGCCGACCCCGGACGGCGAGCGGAGCGATTTTTCAGCAGAAAAATACGCGAGTTTCGAGAACGCATATGCCGAACGAAAAGCTACAGCTCATATACCACATCCTTCCGCTCGACCACCACATCCCATTTCATCCGTTTGGCATACCGATATAATTTCGAATTCGGATTGAAGCAGATGGGCTTCGCGACCATCTCGAGAAATGGGATATCGGTCTCGGTATCCCCCACCCCGATCGAGTGCTGGAGCGTCAGACCCTCTTTCTCGACCGCACGGCGCACGATCGCGGCTTTGTTGAGTATCAAATGTTCTTCGACGATGGTGCCGGTAAAGCATTCTTGGGGCCCTATCTCGTAGAGCATGCCGTAGGTCTTATCAAACCCGAGCCGCGGGCAGAATTTGTCGAGCACGGTCTTTGGCGAATGCGACACGGCAAGCAAAAAATACCCCCGCTTTTTGAGATCCTTCAAGAGATCCCGCGTATAGCGGTACACGCGCTTCCATTGTTCGTCCACGACCTCTTCTGCGGCATCGGCAAGCGCACTGTAGTGCACTCCTTTCAGATGTTTGACGAACGCGCTCACAACAGCGCCGATGTACTCATCGTAGTCCCCTTCGCGATTGAGCCAGCGCTCGTATTCGCGCTCGTACACACGTCGCGTCGAAGGTGGAAATACATCCTTTTCGATGAGCCGATTAACTACTTGAATAAGAAGACTCGAACGGAAGATGGTTCCATCGACATCAAATATTGCAACCTTCCGTTTGTTCTTCATCGCTCTCATACTACCGCCGCCCGTCGCAGATGGCGAGTCCGGCTGTAATCTAGTATTCTAGGCCTACAATGGTGCAGAAAATAAAGATTGCGCTCTATTTCACACTCGCTCGATATTTCAGCTTCTTTGCCCGCATTCGCCTACGGCGGTGGGCACCGCGGGTTGCGATCCTGACCGGCTCCAATGGCAAGACGGTAGCGCTCCACCTCGCGGCAGTGCAGCTTGGTCAAGCTGCGAAATATTCCTTCAATGCCAATAGTGCATTTGGGATTCCCTTTGACATCCTTGGACTCAAGCGCAAGAGATTCTCGATCTTCGAATGGCCGATGCTTTTCCTTTTGGCCCCATTTTATGCATTCCGCGGCCCGCATCCGGAAAAATTCTACATCGTAGAGGTGGACGGCGATCGCCCGGGAGATGCGGATTTTTTCGGTCCTTTTCTGCAACCCGAAGTCTGCGTATGGCTTAGCTCGGGCCGGACACACAGTATGTTATTTGAAGGAGAAGTGCATCGTGGAGTGTTTAAAGACGTCGATGAGGCGATCGCACACGGATTCGGTCGTTTCCTTGCATACACTTCCAAGCTCGCGATCATCAACGCAGACAACGAACGGATCGTTGAAAATGCGCGCCACACAGACATCGCTCTGCAAGAGATCAAAGAAGAAAAGATGCTGGAGGGGTATACGGTCGGCATTTCCGGAACAGAGTTTACGATCTCTGGAATGAGCTATCGCGTGCCGTACATGCTCCCGAAAGAGACATGGTACGGTCTTGCTTCGTCGGTTATGCTCGCCGAGTATTTCGGATTCCGGCCGACGAACGACCTCTCACCATTGACCCTGCCTCCGGGCCGGAGCTCGGTCTTGCGCGGCATCAAGGGGACGACCATCGTGGACAGTAGCTATAATGCGAATGTCGATTCAGTCGTGGCGATCGTGAATATGGTAGAGGGACTAGATGGGGAAAAATGCCTCATCCTCGGTGACCTAATAGAACAAGGGGCCCTGGAAGAGGAGGAACACGAACGGCTGGCCCATATACTTGCCGCACGTAATTTCAAGCGCTTTGTTTTGGTGGGTCCTCGCATGCGCAGATATGTCAAACCAATCCTGCAGGAAAGTAACAAGATGGTGGAATCGTTCATCGGCCCCAAAGAAGCACTCGATCACCTGCAATCTACCCTGCACGGCAATGAGATACTGGTATTCAAGGGTGCACGATTTTTGGAGGGTATTATAGAACACTTGCTTGCAGATAAGTCCGACGCACAAAAGCTGTGCCGCCGTGAGAAAGTCTGGCAACAACGCAGAAAAAAATGGGGACTATGACAGAATTTTCGCAATCGGCACATTTCTTCGTTGCGCAGCGAAAAATATCGCTCACCGTAGTACACTACGCCTTACGATATTTTTCTTGCGCGCCTCGAACTGTATCCGATTACATAAATTCTGTATGAGTAGGATGTTTATTTTACACGGCTGGACATACAGCACTGCGACATGGGACCCGCTCCTAGAGGCGCTACGCGCCCGCGGAGCTGATGTGGAGTTTTTGGAGATCCCGGGACTCACCGACGGCACGAACCCCGTGTGGACGCTGGATGAGTACGTGAAATGGCTGGAAGAGAAGACCGCTGCGCACGACAAGATCATACTATACGGCCATTCCAATGGCGGACGCATTTCGCTCGCATATACTGCCAAACATCCGGAAAAGGTCGCGCGTCTCATCCTCGAAGACAGCGCGGGTATCCCGCCGCGGGGATTGCGTCGCATCAAACGCGATGTGTTCAAAAGATTGTCACACATTGGACACGTGTTCACCCGATCGGAGACCTTGCGCAACCTCCTCTACAAGGTAGTGCGGGAAAATGACTATCGCGCGGCAACACCCGAAATGAAAAAGACAATGGCAAATCTTCTCTCCGTTGACCTCTCGCTCATCTTGCACAAGATACAATGCCCGACGCTTATCATCTGGGGCGCAGACGATAGGACGACGCTACTCCGCGATGGGGAGATCCTGCATCAGGGTATCCGTGGCTCTCGGATGAAGATCATTCCTGATGCGAGGCACTCGCCGCATATCACGCACGTGCAAGAGGTAGCCGACCTCGTCGCGGAAGAACTACGACTTGTATGAACATATTCAACTCTCTCGGCTCAAATCACACCTTCGGGTCCGCCCTGCGAACACTTTTTGCAGTGGGAACGCATTCAAGCCGAAGAAATCTCATCGAATATTTGGAAAGACGGTACGGCGGAAAGGCTCTTCTTTGCTACAAAGGCAGGGATGCTCTTCAGATTGCGCTTTCCTCGCTCCCCGAAAAAGGCGCCGTCGCGATCAACGGCTTTACGTGCTGGGCCGTGTACCAAGCGGTGCGTGAGAGCGGTCATACTCCGCTTTATCTCGACATCTCTTCGACGTCCTTGAATTTCTCGCCGCAAACGCTGCAAGACGCGCTTGCGGAACATAGTTCAATAAAGGCCGTAGTCATCCAAAACACGCTCGGGGTCCCCTGTGATATAGAGCCGATCGCGGCCTTGTGCAAAGAGCGCGGAGTGGCACTTATCGAAGATCTGGCACACTCGATAGGCAGCACCTATGCCTCCGGCGACGAGGCGGGTACCGTGGGAGATTTCGTCGTCCTCTCTTTTAGTCAGGATAAGGTCGTCGACGCAGTTGCAGGCGGCGCACTCATCGTACGCAACAAGAGCTACCAAGGACTTCAAGCACCTGCTCTGAAGAAGGTGGCACGCTCCCAGCAACTCAAAGATCGTTTCTACCCTTTCCTCACGTATATCATCAGGTGGACACATACACTCCGACTAGGATCGATCGTTCACCGGGCTCTCAAATCGCTGCACCTCCTTTCGCGTCCATTCATAGAGGGCGCGGTAAGCGAAATGCATGAACTCCCCGACTGGTACTGTGCCGGAATACTGCGCACATGCGCCACGCTCCCCGACACCACGGAGCATAGGAAAAAGATCGCGCAGATATATGCAGAGACCATAGACAAGCGTCTGCAGATCTCCGGAGATATGGGGCTTCTTTCCCGTTCTGCAAATTTGCGCTTCCCTATCATCCACTACGAGCGGGACCGCCTGATCGAATACCTAAAAGCGCGGCGTGTGTACGTCAGTGACATTTGGTACGACGCCCCGATCGGACCGAAACGTTTTTTACACCGCACCGATTACCGGGGGCAGTGTCCGCAAGCTGAAGAGGTATCGCGAATGATATTGAACTTACCGACGCATCTTAACGTGTCACCGGCACATGCTCGCCTCATCGCGACACACGTGAACGAGTGGCTGAAATCCGAGGGCAGCAAGACGTACCACGTAAAACCAATTTGGGACGAGGCGGAGTGGGAGGGATTTTTGCGCGGGCAGAAGCCGCACACGTTTCTGCAATCGTGGAAATGGGGACATCATTATGAACAGACGGGTTCAAAGATCTTCCGCGTCGGCGTATATGATGCGCGCGTATTGGTCGGGATCGCACTTTTTATCAAAATAGGTGCGCGACGAGGCACCTTCCTCGTATGCCCTCATGGCCCGATCGTAGCCGATTTTGGTGATGAAAAAGGCGCGCTCGCCGCACTGGTCGGTTACTGCAGCGATATCGGACGGGACGAGGAATGTGATTTCATCCGCTTCTGTCCCCTTTCGCCCGCAAGCGACGAGAGTCGCGCGATGTACCGGCGCTTGGGCTTCCGCGATGCGCCGATACACATGCATCCGGAATTATCGTGGATGCTCGATATTACAAAGCCCGAAGACGAACTTTTGAGAGAAATGCGCAAGACAACCCGCTACCTTATAAAGAAAATGGAGAAGGAGGGAGTGGAGATAACGCAGAGCAGCGACTCTGCTGACATGGGAAAATTCGCATCGATCTACGCGGCCACGGTGGAGCGGCAGCAATTCACCCCTTTTAGCAAAAGTTACCTGCAAACGGAATTTGAATTATTCAGCAAAGACGGCGAGGCGGTATTTTTCTTCGGCTCATACAAGGGCGAACTTATCGCCGCGGCGATCATCATTTTCTACAATGGACAGGCTTTTTACCACCACAGTGGTTCGATACAAAAATTCGAAGACATCAACGCTTCGTACCTCCTGCAATGGCGCGTGATACAGGAAGCAAAGCGACGCGGCGCGACACTCTACAATTTTTGGGGCATCGCGCCCGATGATAAGCCGAAACATGCGTGGAGAGGCCTCTCACTTTTCAAAAAGGGCTTCGGCGGCTTCGCGGAGGCATATCTGCACGCCCAGGATAAGCCGCTCTCTCCCAAGTACGCTGTCAACTACGGCATCGAGACCGTGCGTCGTATCCGACGGCACCTCTAAGCACGAGCCTTCGGCCATCTGTTAGCTGCTGGAGGCCAGAGCTTGGTCAACGGGTGAGTGGCACAGTCGTGTGGATTCGCTTTACATACGTAGCGACCGTAGAGGACGAGGCCGTTGTTGACGTACTTCCAGTCTTTTTTGGGGATGAGGTGCTCGAGATCTTTTGAGATCTTGGTAAGGTCGGTGTTGTCGGTTAGATCGAAGCGCAGTGCGAAACGTCGCACATGGGTATCGGTCGGTATACCCTCCCAAGAATCATGGAGCTCGCCAAGTATCACATGTGCAGTCTTGTATCCCACGCCGGGAAGTGTTTGCAGCTCTTTCGCTCCCTGCGGTACGCGACCCTGAAAATCACGGGAGACGATCCTTGCTGCCGCTATGACGTGTTTCGCTTTGTTACGGAAGAACGGGATGGAGGATATTTCCTTCTCAAATACCTGCGGCTTTGCATCCGCAAAACAAGATGGCTTTTTGTATTTTTTGAACAGCGGCTCTGTCACCCGATTGACGACCTTGTCGGTGCACTGGGCGCTTAGCATCACGGCAACGACAAATTGGAAGGGCGTCTTGTATTTCAATTCACTCTTGGGTACCGGGTATGCACGCTTCAGATACGCAACGATCCTTCGCGCTCGAACGCGACGCGCTTTTTCTTTGCCTCCTTTCATGGAGGACTACTGTATCACGATGGGTACGGAGACCGAATCATCATTCTCCGGCAGTCCCGACGGATTGTCGCGCAAGAGGACGACAGTCGCAGGACCCGTATAGCTGCCAGTTAGCGTGATGGTGGAAGTAAAAGTGACCTGATCGGTCGTCATCCATTCGCCCTGGGCTTGGGCAATTCCGCTTCCTATGAAGTTGTTGTCCGCATCAACGATCTTGATGGGAAACGACGCTTCAAAAAACCACGGCCCGGGTGCCGCGCCCGAGACGACAAAGATCTTCCCCACCGTCGCGTTTGCCTTTGGCGAGGTGACGACCACTCGTTTAGCGAGCGGCAGAGTAGTTGTCGCAATAGGAGGGGTTGAAGTCGCCGTAGGGGCTTCGACCGGAGCGGGAGTTGAGAAAAGTACCCACGCTAAAACAATTACAATGATGGTCAGCGCACTGATAAGTCCCCACCATGATCGTGTATTCATACCTGTACATAATACGACGGACAGACACCCTCGTCTATTACCGCCTGTCCGAGCATGCGTGCGGTCGGCCGGAGTTTCTGTTAGTATGGCCCGAACAATACTATGGGCAAAAAAGGCTGGAAAAACGTAGTTGTTATCGGCGGCGGCACCGGCACCTTTACAGTGCTTTCCGCTCTCAAGAAATACCCTCTCAATCTGACGGCGATCGTCTCCATGGCAGATGACGGCTTCTCAACGGGGATACTGCGCGATGAACTTGGTGTGCTCCCGCCGGGCGATGTGCGGCAATGCCTCGTGGCACTCTCCTCTTCAGATATGCTCATGCGTCAGTTGATGAGCTACCGCTTCGAGAAAGGTGCTCTCAAGGGTCATAGTTTTGGGAACTTGCTTTTATCGGCACTTGAAAAAATCACAGGCAGCTTCGATAGCGCAGTCGAGAAAACTGCAGAGATTCTCCGCATCCGTGGACGTGTTATACCAGTCACGCTCGACAAAGTTACACTCATGGCGCAAGTCGGAAAGCGCATTATCCGCGGGGAAAACAACATCCAGCAAACAAATCTGAACGGATCACTCAAACGGATATGGCTCAAGCCGGGAGGACACGCGAACCCGAAAGCGCTCGCAGCGCTCCGATCCGCCGATGCGATCATCATTGGTCCGGGGAATTTGTATGCGAGTTTAGTGCCGGACCTTTTGGTACGCGGGATCTCAAAAGCAGTTCACAAGAGCCGCGCAAAGAAAATATTTATATGCAACCTAATGACAAAGGCCGAACATACGCATGATTTCACGGTTGCAGATTACGCAGCGGAAATTGAGAAATATTTGGGGAGTAAGATTGATGCGGTCATATACAACAACAAGCTGCCGGAAAAAGCGTTGCTTAAAAAGTATGCACGCGAAGGAGAGACGCCGACTCGGTGGGACATTCTTCCGGAGGGTCGCAAGCTCGTCGGTGCAAATCTCATCAGTCACCGTCTTTCGCCGCGACAAAAAGGTGACATATGGAACCGGTCGCTTGTGCGCCACGAGCCATCGCGCCTTGCAACTGTTATCCTCCGTGTTCTTGGAATAAAAAAGTGACGTTCGCGCGTGCTACAACACACCGAATTTTGCCAACTCTTCGAGCACTGCCCCAAGCGGGAGCCCGACCACGTTGTCCATATCCCCTTCGATCCGCTCTACAAAGCGCACACCCGCGCCCTGTATCGCGTAGCCACCGGCCTTGCCGAGTGGCTCCCCCGTCTTCACGTAGGCATCGATATCCGCTTCCGATAATTGCTTGAAGTGCACCTTGGTCTCGACCGTGCGCGTGACTTTCTGGCCCGTCTTCCCATCGATGATGACGAATCCCGTAAAAATGCTGTGCGCCTTTCCGCTCAACGTTTGGAGTATCTCCCGCGCATGCTCAAAACTGTCGGGCTTTCCAAATACCTCTCCAGTGCATACAACAACCGTGTCGACCCCGATAACAAGCGCATTGGGATGTCTTGTAGCTACTGCTGCCGCCTTTGCACCTGCGAGATGCACAACGAGTTCGCGAGGCGGAAGCGGCAGTGTGAGATCTTCTTCGTAGCCACTATCTTCGACGACGAATGGGATCCCCGCGCACTTCAAAATGTCGTGCCGCTGCTTTGACGATGAGGCGAGAATAATTTCCTGCATCGTGGAAGTATACCCCTATCATGGTATTGCGTTCTTTTCGCCTTGTTGGTACTATGTCGGCACATCCCCCATACGTATCAAGAGTGCGGCAAGAGTTTTGGCTCAGCGACCCGCCGGCAACTTGCCCGAGATGTTGAAGAAGTCCTTCGACAAGCTCAGGGTAAAGTGCCAAACCAATCCCACGCGGGAGATACTTTATGCAAAGCATCTCCCTACAAGGGAGATTAATCATTTTATATAACACTATGTTTCATTCACTCGAGCGATACACAACAGAGAGCGTTACTTCGGGACACCCGGACAAAGTGTGCGACCAAATATCAGACGCTATTCTTGATGCATGTCTCGCGCAGGACCCGAATAGTCGCGTCGCGGTAGAATCTTTCGGGAGCCACGGCACCCTCATGCTCGGCGGCGAGGTGAAGACGAGCGCAAAAGTGAATTTTGAAAAGATCGCGCGCAAGGTCTATCGCGATATCGGATACACCGATACATTAAAGGTGCTCAACACAATCGCCAAGCAATCCCCCGACATTGCAATGGGGGTAGACACCGGCGGCGCCGGCGATCAGGGAATCATGTACGGCTACGCGACCAACGAGACGAAAGAGATGCTCCCCTTGGGCGTCGTCCTCTCGCACGCGCTCGCACGACGCCTCGAAAAACTCCGCCGCGACAAGACGCTCAAATGGCTCCGGCCCGACGGCAAGACGCAAGTGACAATCGCCAACGGCAAGGTCATCACTGCCCTCTGCTCCACGCAACACGACAAGAACGTCTCGCAGGAAGAGATACGGAAGCAGCTCATCAAGCACCTGTTCAAGCCGGTCTTAGGTAACCTGAAGGACATCGAGATACTGGTAAATCCTACCGGCCAATTTATCCTCGGCGGATTCACGGCCGACGCGGGTCTCACGGGGCGCAAGATAATGGTGGATACCTACGGTGGTGTCATGCCGCACGGGGGTGGCGCGTTCTCCGGCAAAGATTCGACCAAAGTAGACCGCTCCGCAGCCTACATGTGCCGATTCGTTGCGAAGAATCTGGTCGCGAATGGGTACGCCAAAAAAGCGCTTGTATCGGTTGCCTACGCTATCGGCCGTATTGAGCCTGTCATGATCGAAGCGTTCGACGAGAAAGGCAAGAATCTCACCAAAATCGTGACGGAGAACTTCGACTTCCGCCCCCGCGCTATCATCGAACGCCTCGGGCTCCGCCGCCCCATCTTCCGAGAAACCGCCGCCTACGGTCACTTCGGCGTCTCCGGCCGCCCGTGGGAGAAAATAATCAAGATATAATGCCTCCATGGAGTCTCTCGAGCAACGCGTCGCGAAAATCGAGGAGCGAAATGCATCCGTTGAGTTGGATAAAGCGTGGGAAACGAGCTGGACGAGGACGGGGCTCGTCGCCGCGTTTACCTATGTAACCATGGGCGTCTTTTTGTCGTTCATCGACGTCATGCGCCCGTGGCTTTCCGCTATTGTCCCCGCCCTCGGCTTCACCCTTTCCACCCTCACGATGCCATTCTTTAAGAAAGTATGGGCTGGAAAGAACGGCCATGAATAAGGCGTTTATTTTCGACATGGATGGTGTGCTCATCGATAGCGAGCCGGTGTGGGAAAAATACGAACGAGAATATTTGCCGCAGTTTTTTGGGAAGGAGGTCGCCGAGAAGATGGGCAACCTTGTTGGTTTGGGGGTCAACGATCTGATGGACCGTGCACTCGCCTTGGGAGCCGTTTTTGATAGGAAGGAGTATTTAGAGAAAGCCGATAAAATCGCAAAGCTCGTGTATGCACAGTCGGCGATAACGGTGGGCGTCGAACATTTGGCCGACCAGCTGACCGAGACTGGATTCAAGCTCGGCCTTGTCTCACAGTCTCCACACAATTGGATCGATCAGGTCGTACCGAGACTCCCATTCAACAAACGTTTAAATGTCATTGTATCGTTACACGATCATCCCGAATTAAAACGAAAGCCTGAACCTGATGGGTTTATTGAGGCATTACGACTGCTCAACACAAAACCGGAGCACTCGATTATTCTCGAGGATTCAAATCTCGGGATACAAGCTGCAAAAGCTGCGCATATTTACACTATCGGCTTCCGTGGGAATCTTGTGAAAGGCTACGAACAAACGGGCGCAGATGCCTACGCCGACACAATGGACGAGGTTATCCGATTAATCGAGGCTCGCTCGGAGGAACTTCGATAGTTTGGATAGACTTTTCTAGGTACTCTCTGCTTTTATATAGTCGGGAAAGCAGGGCCTCCTCTTTCTCGTTTCGCTCCTTGTTTTCATAGTACGCAATAATCTTCTCAAAAAAACCCAGACGGAATCTCAAATATTCGGACATACTGTAGACCTGAAGCAAAGAAGCCTGCCCCAACTCATACTCGAGCGTCCTCGCACAAGAGCCTTCGTCCAAGGGGCCGGAGAACTCTTTTGCCTCGTGGAGAATACCTAAATTCCTGTACTGTTTCGGGTAGGTATCAGACACGGCGAGGAAACCATCAAGATTCATTGCGAAAATCTCCGGTATCGTAGGGTCATCAGCTCGTAGCTTTTCGCTTGAAAGTATCGCATATTGATACCACACATCATGTAGCCAAAACGCATCCTCCCCGACTTTGTACTTCTCCGCCCACTCCGGAGTTTTGAGCCTGAGTAACTTCAAGTTCTTATCGCTTACTTGTTCTCTAGATTCCATATATACCTATTCGACGGTGACCGATTTTGCGAGATTGCGCGGGCGGTCGGGGTTGTAGCCTTTCTCGCGCGAGAAATAGTATGCAAAGAGGTGGAGCGGCACGGCGTTGAGGATGGGCGCGAGCATCTCTATCGTCTTTGGCACATAGATGACATCCTGTACAAGCTCCTCGACACGTGTGTCTGCCCCCTCGGTTGCAAGCGCTACGACTGGGCCCTTGCGCGCGCGGATCTCGTGGATGTTGGAGAGCATTTTCTCATACACTGCGTCTGCGCTCGCGATCGCGAATGTTGGGAACACCTCATCTATCATCGCGATTGGGCCGTGTTTCATCTCGCCTGCACCGCACCCTTCTGCGTGGATGTACGAAAGCTCCTTGAGTTTCAGAGCGCCCTCATACGCGATGGGCATGTTGTATTTGCGACCGATAAAGAGGAAGTCGCGCGAGCCCACGTATTTTTTCGCCAACGCCTCGACGCTGGTGTGTTTGTCGAGGATACTCTGGATCTTTTTCGGCAGAGCTTTGAGTTCTTTTGCTATTTCTTTGCCCTGCTTCTCGCTCATGCCGCGCTGTCTTCCCAAAAAGATGGCGAGGAGCGCGAGCACGACAAGCTGGGAGACAAATGCTTTGGTGGAAGCGACCCCGATCTCCGGTCCAGCATGATTGTAGACACCTGCGTCGGTCTCGCGTGCGATCGTCGAGCCGACGGTGTTGACGATACCAAGCGTAAGCGCACCCTTTCGTTTTCCCTCACGCACTGCTTCCAAGGTGTCGATCGTCTCGCCGGATTGTGAGATGGCCAAGACTGCCGTCCGCTGATTTAGAACCGGGCTTCGGTAGCGGAATTCACTTCCGAGTTCCACCTCCACGGGGATCCCCGCATGTTCTTCGAGCATGTACTCGCCGACTAATCCAGCGTAGTACGCGGTGCCGCACGCGACGATGATGATGCGCTCTATACCCTCCAGCTGCTTTGCGACTTCTTCGAGCCCACCGAGCTTTGCAAGACCTTTGTCAGCGATCAAGCGACCGCGCAATGTGTTTTCTACTACTTCCGGCATCTCCATCATTTCTTTCAACATAAAATGCTCGTGCCCACCTTTTTGTGCCTCTTCCGCATTCCAATCTATCTCGGTCGTCGCGCGGCTGACGTTCGATGAATCCAGCTTTTTTATGCCGTGCCCTTCGGGGGTGATGACGGCAACGTCACCATCTTCCAAAAACACGACCTGCTTGGTGTGCGGCAAAATGGGCGAAGGGTCGGAAGCGATGAAATGCTCGCCATTCCCCAATCCCAACACGATGGGAGAGCCCATGCGCGCGGCGATGAGTTTATCCGGTTCCCCTTTGTATTGCATCGCAATTCCATACGTCCCCCGCAGCTCGTTGAGTGCGGCGAGCGCGGCCTTCTCGAAGTCTTTTGTGTGTTTCAAATGCTCCTCGACAAGATGCGGGAGAATTTCCGTATCCGAATCGGAAAGAAACACATGGCCTTTTTTCTCGAGCCCATGCTTCAGCTCTTTGAAATTCTCGATGATGCCGTTGTGCACGACCCAGATCTCGCCATCCCCGCTCGAATGCGGGTGCGCGTTTTTCTCGGTCGGCTCACCGTGCGTCGCCCAACGCAAGTGCGCGATGCCGCTTTTGCCGGCAAACTCCTTTGGTACTTTCTTGCGCAATTCAGCGACCGCACCCGGGGTCTTTATGCTGCCGCTCTCAGGGGTGAAGATACCCGCAGAATCATAGCCACGATATTCGAGCGAGAGAAGCCCGTCCAAAAGTATCCCGCCGGCATCTTTTCCTTTATTACCGGTATACGCAAAAATCCCGCACATTGGCGTAATGTAGCATAATTCCTATCTTTTTCTAACGCAGCACGATATCGGCAATGTCTGCGCGAAATGTGTTGATGGCAGAGTGCATGGAGGTCGCGTCGGGCGGGCGCTTCGGGTAGGTGCGATTCGAGAGGATGACAAACGCGACCCCGCGCTCTGGATCGATAGCGACAGACGTACCGGTAAAGCCCGTCTTCCCAAAGGCTCCGCGCCCAAAGTGCGAGCCCATGAACCACGGCTCTGCCTTCTGCCAACCCCACCCTTTTTGAGCGCCGGAGAAAACGGCCGGAAGTGCGCCGCACAGCAATGCTTCAAGAAAATTAAGAATATCAGGTGCTGTGCTGAAAAGCCCCGCGTGCCCGACAGCACGCTCGCTCTTTGCAAAGATATACGCGCTTTCATCATGCGGAAATCCGCGTACCTCACCGCGCCACTCGTCGATCTCCGTCGGCGCTATCTCGTCTTTTTTATCAGCAAGATCACGAGATGGGAAACATGTCGTGTGAGACATATTGAGCGGAAGGAAAAAGTACTCTTGTGCGAGGCGCTCGAGAGATACCTTCGTGGCTCGCTCAATAACGAGTCCGAGGATGAGTGCGGGAAAATTTGTGTAGTACGAAGCGCCCGGAAGCCCGTCGAAACCCGCCTCGAAGACGTGCTCGAGTATTCCGTCGACTGTTTTATCTTTCAAGATCGAGAGCCTCGGACCCTTGACGCGATACGCCAAGAGGTCTTCGACGGTCGCCCCATGATCATTCTTCAATTCGGGTAGGTACTCCGCCACCCTGTCCGAGAGTCGCAGCTTCCCTTCTGCGACAAGCCTAAGCGCGAGGGAAGCAGTGGGGATTGATTTTGTTATCGAGGCAAGGTCGTAGATAGTATTCTCTTCTACCTTCTGCGAGTTTGGTTCATACGTAAAAGCTCCGAACGGACGTATTTCTCTGGAACTATTCGCGCGAATGGTTCCAACGACACATCCCGGAAACACCTTTTCCGCTATCGCCCGCTCAACGCGCACCTTGATCTCATCAGGCATCGGGGTAGGCTTCTTTGATCTCTTTGGCGAGGTAGGGATTCCACATGGCACCGGTGGCGGTCATCACCGAATCGGCTCCGGCAGTGCGATATTCCTTGTAGTCCTCTGCGGTCAAAACGCCGCCGACGCCTTCGATGGAGAATTTGAAGCCGCGCTTTTCGCGGATAGCGTTAAGGCGGCGCACGAAATCAAGTCCCGCCCATTTGATGCCTGCACCACACACCCCGCTTCGCAAGCGAGCCGGAGATCCGGGAAGTGCCTGTTCCCCCTGCCCGTTCCTGATCTCTCCTTGTAACGTATTGATGCCCGAGACGCTGTCGGCGTACTCGTTCGCTATTTCTGCAAGACGCTCTAGATCTGCGTCATGTTGATAGTATCCGACTTTCAGTATAAATGGAGTCACCCCGATAACGGCGCGCACGCCTTTTGCTATCTGTTCGGTAACATCGAGGTTGTAGCAGACAAGGCCTTCGTTCCCGATGTTGGGGCAGGAAAGATTCGCCTCTAGTACAGACGCGCCCGTTTCGTGTGCGAGCCGCCCCGCGAGCACGTAATCGTTAATAAATTCCTGCTGGCTCTGTTCTTCTCTCACCGTACCCATGAAACTCAAGACGAGGACCTGGCCCTTACCTGCGGACACAATCGCTTTCTTCACATCCTCCTGCCATATTGGGGCATCTTTCGATGGCACTCCGAACGAATTAGTGATCGAAAGTGGATCGGAATATGTCGTATCGGCAATAAGGGGGCTTTTCAACTTTTCGAACGTGAGGTCTCCGTCGGGGTGGATGGCAAGAACGTTGGGAAAGGGATGGCATGGGAAGATGCCGCTACGGACTGTTTTGTAAACACAAATGTCGAAACCTTTCTCGAAAGCAGCTTTACAAAATGCGCTGTTCAAAAGCGGACCAGCCGGGATTCCGAGCGGCAGATACACTTTCTTTCCTAAAAAATCGGCCTTTGGCTCCCCCTGCATCTGCCACTTCTGCGCGTCAGCAAAAGCGCCGAACGGCCCCTTCGCGTAATTCTCGTCGTATGACTTTGTGGGATCGTAGAAGGGGGTCTGTAACATACGTTCAGAATATCATATCTACTTCCCCGCATTCGGCATCTTCTTCCACTTATTCGCATCCATGTGCCACTGTGCCACGTTGGATTTTTGTACTTCATCCCACAGTTTCTTCGCTGTCTTGGTGTACAGCTTTTTATCGCGAACGAATTTGCGCATGGGGGCCCATTTGGCCGGAAGCTTGTGTCCTTGCTCCTCATATTCCTTGAGCTCAATGTCTATGTCGAGGTTGTCGGCATCTTTCACTATTTTTGCCTCGATGGAATCGCGCTTTTCGTATTTCTCCAGAGTTTTCTCGAGATCCGCAAACGAGGTGCTGGCAAAGAGATCGCGCGCGGCGCGAGCCTCGTCGCTTTTTGTGTAGACCTTGTGGACATATGCCATATCCGCAGCGCGCGTCTCGGCGAGATCGTGCACAAGCGCCATTTTGATGATGGTATTCTCATCGCCCTTTTTCTCGCGCCGCGCGATGAGGAGTGCCAGAAAAACTACACGCATCGTGTGCTCGAGATTGCTCGCGACTGATACTCCAAGATGCTGTATCCACGCACGCGGGATATTGCGGAGTGACCCTACCTCAAAAAGGAATTCCAAATCTCGACTTTTCATGAGCCGCAGTATACCCCGTGAGATAGTTATAACAATTGCGCTGAGTTATCGGAGTTTCTTATCTCATGGGGTATACCCGCAAATTATTTCATCCGCACGCCTTTGAAGGCTTTGCCCTTTCTCTTCATTTGGTCCATAAAACGGCCTGTTTTTGTATCCACTTTTGTCCAGCGCCTGTTGCGCCCGCTTAAGACCTGCGAGCGCTTACTCACTTCCCCTTTACGCCCGTGCCCCTTTTTTGCATTCTTAGCCATGGCTCCATTTTGAACTTCTGTATTGTGGACGCAACAAAGTTATCCACCACTCTGCCATTCCGAAATAATCGGGAACTGGTGGACGAAACCAATGATATTGAGTATCAAGTTGTCTCGTATCGAATACGCCACGAATAACTCGAGCCCGATACCGATCAAAACCACCGACCAAACCGGCAAGCGCCACGCCATGAAAAATCCGAGTGCCATCGCAAGCGTGTCCGATATGGAATTAATGATGCTGTCTCCTATGTACCCTTGGGCGAGTGCCTGCTGCCGGTAGTGGTCTATCACCATCGGAGTGTTCTCGAGTATTTCCCATGCGATCTCGATACCGAGCGCTAGGACGAGCCGCATCCAGACCGACATGTGCGGGAAAAAATACCAAAGGCCGAGGTAAAAGAGGAAGCCGTGGATGACGTGTGAAAAGGTGTACCAATCGGTGAGGTGTTGCGAATTGCCGGAACTCAATACAGTCCCCCACCACAGATGGATCTCGCCGCTTGCCGCGATCAGCGGTTGGCCGAACAAGTATAGAACAATGGCCTGAACAGAAATGAGGGGCAGTGCAAACAGTGCATATGGACGAAGTTCCTTCATCATGTCCTAAGTGTACCCTATGTTGCAAACTACTTCCCATTGACATCAAAAGCGCTATACTGACGACAAGACGTTACCAGTAACTTTATCGCTATGGACGAACAACGGCAGAATCAGCCGCAAGTGCATCAACCAAAGCCTGAGCACAAGATGCTCATGGGCATTTTGGCCTACCTCGGTATTCTCATCGTTATTCCCTTCCTTATGGCAAAGGACGACCCGTTCGTGAAATTCCACATCAAGCAGGGCTTGCTGCTCGTCATCGTGGAAATCGCCGTATTCATCCTCGGAAACTCCATGTGGCAGATGTGGACGCTCCTGAATCTGGTCAATCTCGCGGTCCTCATATTTGCCATCATCGGGATCGTCAACGTGATACAGGGTAATCAAAAAGAACTCCCGCTCATCGGCTCGCTTGCGAAGAATTTCAGCCTTTAGCCCACGCGGTCATTGGCACACGACAGCGATCTTCCGCAACTCCCTTCGGATCTCTTTGTGGTGCGGAATCGCCCGCGCAACGAGATCCCAAAATCTCTTTGAGTGATTCATCTCGGCGAGGTGACAGAGCTCGTGGACGATAATGTAATCCCTCATGTGCGGGGATAGTGCCGCGATCTTGTAGTTGAAACTGAGGTTTCCCTTTTGCGAACAACTCCCCCAGCGCGACTTTTGCGCGCGGATACTGATCTTGTTGTAGGTAAATCCATAGGTAGCGCAGAAATGCGAGCAGCGCGCGCGAGCGTATGCGAGCGCGCGTTGTTTCTGCCCCGCGATCTCGCGTCTCGATATGTAGACAATCTCCCGACCCCGGGCTTTTTTAAGATGTTTCCCGATCCATGCTGCATGCTTTGCAATGAATCGTTGTACGGCGTCGTGTGCGAAAACGCGCGGCGTGGTCACAACCACACGAGCATCCGGAAAAACCGTAAGTCGCATCGTGCGCGCCCGCGCGCTCGGCTTGAGTGTATACTCGATGCTCATCGACACTTCAGCGCAAGAGCGATGCCCCCGTCTCGAATGCAGCGCGTATCCACGGGATCTCGGCAAACCATGGACCGAATATGCCAAGTGCGATCGTGGCGATAATAGCGGAGCCGACAAAAAAGCCGATGCCGTAGACAATGCCGACGAAGAACATGCGTGGAATAGAATTTTGCCGCGCCACTTGCCGATTGAGCAAGTCGAGATGCTGGATGATCTGTTCGTGTTGGTCTTCCGAAGCCATTGTCTTCAATATATTGCGGGTAAATCTTAGCTAGCGAGACCGACGAGATTGCGGAAAAAATCGAGGAAAAGCGTGAGCGCGGAGATGAAAAAAGAGACGATAAGGGTGACGAGCTGCAAGAGGAACGAAAGCAGCGCACTAAGGATTGTTGATACTGAGTCCATATCGGTATTTTACCATGCATCTTTTAGGCCTTCCCGTCCTGATCCATTTTCCCTCCCATAATGTCTTTGGTCTGAATAGGGCTCTGGATGCCGGGAGTCCACTCGGCTTTTATTTCACCGAACTGCTTCTCATATTCGGCTATCTGATGCGCTAAATACTGCGCGAGACGCTTCATGTGCTGCGGTGTGAGTGCATACGCTTTTGCTTCTTCGCCGCTCAACATGCTCATGATGAAAAACTCTTGCGAGAAAGCGCATGCGATATTCTCACAAAATTGTTTGGGCAGCTTCGAGAGGTCCATGCCTCTATCATGACACAGATCCTCTTCTTGCGAAATCAAGCTCTAGGCGGTGCCGAACCTTCGGCGGTCCCATAGGAACGAGAGGATGGTGAGCATCGCGAATATAGCCGGTATCCAGTAGCCCGGTAGGTAGACCTGCGCCATTTCCCAGAGGCTTATCCACGAGATGGAGACGCTGCCGTTGACGGTTGCGACGTCGTCCATGAGCGCTGTATCTTGCTTTTTAACTGCCTCCTGCCACTCCTCCGCGTACTCGATGTTGGAATCGGCGTTACTCAATTGCGCCGAATACGATGCATTTTCGTTGGCGAGTTGGCGTTTCAGCAGCGCGAGATTATCCGACACCTGCTGTATTTGGACCTGTATGTCGTACGTCGGTGGCAGCGCACGTAGATTCGCGAGCTCTTGGGTATCCGCGTCTATTCGTGTCTGGATAGATCTCACGGTAGTTGCATGCGCGCTGACAAGGCGCTGCCGGTCCGCTTTATATTCCGCGAGTGTTTCGTCCGCCTGTTTCTGCTGTTCTTCTATACTCTGCTTTTGCGGCAACATATTTTGCGATTGGATGTCCACCGTGAGAAATCTGCTGCCAACTAAACTCTCAAGCTCCGTGCGGAAGGTCTCATATTTGCTCACGGGCACGACAAAACTCACATACCCGTATTTCTCGGCGCTCGACATCTGGTCGATGCGGCCGCTGTGCCCGCGCACGGTCGTCTCGACGCGGCGCGTGAGCCCCTGCACATCGCGAGTGCGCATCTCGGCGCCATAGCTCGTCTTTAGAAGCTCTCGGGTGTCGTTCGCGGGGACGTTGGGAGAATAGTAGTAATCGGGAGCCATCATGCCACTCTGGACCGAAACCGCCCTGTCGTACGACCCGCCGTCTCCTTCCATCATTGCGGGAGAGACCCGGAAGTCATCCTCTATGCTGCCCATCATGGGTACCGGATAGTATCTCCCGTCGGAGTTGGAAATGGCGATAAACGTACCAACCGCAAGAAGTGCTAATACAATCGTGAGCCACGAGATGCGTCGTGGGCGCGAGATGTGCGGGAAAGTGCCTGATTGCTCGTCTGCCATATTGGAATCGTAGCATACAAAAATCCCCTGCCGGATCGGTCAGGGGATTTTTGTGTACAGCAATACCGACTATTGCATTCTGTTGAACGTGAGGATGTTGCCCCGGCCGCTCAAGTTGATGAGGACAAGCTTATCAACTGTCGTGTCAGTCGAGACTGCGAAGTAGAGCGTGTCGCCGCCCAAGACGAGCTTCAAGAACGTCGCGCCACCGACCGCCGGAAATTCGAACGGCTCGGCTGATATATCGACGACCTGACTCCACGTACCCGTCATTGTCGCCGCTGCGTCGCCTTCATACATGTCGGTCACCGTGCTGTCTTCGCGGAACTCGCGGGTAAATTTCGCATCGTCGGCGCTCTGCCACTTGCCGACCGCGCGCCCCGCCTCCGGCGACATTTTCATCGCGGAAGACGCTTCATTATTCGAGGATGCGCTCTCGTCCATCGGGGCACTTCCCTTCTGATCAGTAACGAACCAATACACTCCGCCGGCAACGAGGAGAACGATGACGACGCTCAACAATCCTTTTGTACTCATATAATACTTATTATTTTTCTTCTAAATCCAAACACACTGAGTTTACACAATATCTTTTTCCTGTCGAGGTCGGACCATCGTCGAAAATATGGCCCAAATGCGAGCCGCAGCGGGCGCAGGTGATTTCGGTCCTCTCCCCTCCTTCGCCAAGGCTACGAAGGGCAGGCATTCCGTGTAACGATTCCGTGTGGTATTCAACTGCTCCTGATAATGCGCTATCAAAAGAAGGCCATCCGGTGCCCGAGTCAAACTTCGCTCCAGAAGAGAAAAGCGGATTGCCGCACGCCTTGCACTCGTACGTCCCGTCTGCTTTCTCGTGCACGTACTCGCCGGAGAACGGCGCTTCGGTCCCCTTCTCGCGCAAGACCGCGTACTCCTCGGGCGTGAGCATTTTCTTAAACTCCTCTTCACCTTCGGGCATCGGGCGCTTTGTCATTTGATTTTGCGAAATCATGCCGCGTACCGTCAACTTTTACGCGGCCTGAGGCGTAGCCCATTATACCAAAATTATCCCTGCCGACGCTGGCGCGATCTTTCTATTTCTGTAAGCGCCTGCTTTCGAAGACGCACGGAGGTTGGCGTAATCTCGAGGTATTCATCTTCTGCCATCACTTCGAGCCCACGTTCGATCGAGAGCTCAAATGGCGGAATGAGATTGATGGCCTCATCGGCGCCACGCGAGCGCATGTTGCTCAGCTGTTTGCCTTTTGTAGGATTTACCATCATCTCCTCGCCTTTCGAGGTATTGCCGATCACCATCCCCTCGTAAACCTCGACGGCGGGGCCGATGTACAAGACACCGCGCTCCTGCAGATTCCAGAGCGAGAATCCAAGCGCTTTGCCCGAAGCCATTGATATCATGGAGCCTACCTGCTTGCGCTTGATCTCACCCGCGTGCGGCTTGAAGCCGACGACGCGCGACGAGAGAATGCCCTCGCCTTTTGTGTCGAGCACGAATTGGGATCGATAACCGAGAAGTCCGCGCGTAGGACCTTCGAATATGAGCCGGACCTGATTTTCATGTACTTTAAGATCCGACATGACGAACTTGCGCGTCCCCAAGCGCTCAATGATGGCGCCCTGATACACACTTGGCGTATCGATGATGACTTCTTCGAATGGTTCGAACTTTTTGCCTCCCTCCTCGTGGAAAATAACCTGCGGTTGTGAGACCTGCATCTCATAACCCTCACGTCGCATGTTCTCGAGCAAAATCGCGATGTGTAGTTCGCCACGGCCGGAGACATGGGAAACATCTCCAGAATCAAAATCTACCTTGAGGCCGACGTTGACCTCGAGCTCGCGCTCGAGCCGGTCGCGGATCTGGCGCGACGTGACGAATTTTCCTTCCCGTCCGGCAAAGGGAGAGCTGTTGACGAGGAAATTGAGCGTAATGGTGGGCTCGTCGATAGCGATCGCAGGAAGCGGGACCGCCTCGGAATTTGTCGTAATAGTCTCGCCGATGAAGATGTCAGGCAGACCCGCGATCATGACGATATCCCCTGCGGTTACTTCCTGCGCCTCTGTCTTCTGCAGCCCCTTGAAGGTAAACATCTTCGTTATTTTCCCGCTGCGCGTCTCGCCCGTCGGCTTCTTCACGAAAACAGGCTCGCCCATTTTGAGTGCACCTTCGTACACGCGCGCGATGGCAAGGCGACCCAAGAAATTATCGTAGCCGAGGTTGAAAGGTTGAAGCCGCGCGGGGACACCTTCGCCTGAAAACGACGAGGATGGGACATGCGAGAGAATGGTGTCCAAAAGCGGTGTGAGGTCTGTGGATTCGTCCGTGAGTTTGAGCTTTGCAATGCCTTGCTTGCCTATCGCATACACGACCGGAAAATTTGCCTGCTCGTCAGAGGCACCGAGCTCCAGAAAAAGTTCAAGCACCTGCTCTTCGGTGCGCGCCGGATCGGCCGCCGGTTTTTCTATCTTATTGACGACAACGATGGGCTTGAGTCCCAGCTCGAGTGATTTCTTCAAGACAAAACGCGTCTGTGGCATGGGACCCTCTTGTGCGTCAACGACGAGCAGGACCGAGTCGATGCTACGCAAAACACGCTCGACTTCGCTCCCGAAATCGGCGTGGCCCGGCGTATCAACGATGTTTATCTTTGTATCTTTGTAATAGACCGCTGCATTCTTGGAATAAATAGTGATGCCGCGCTCGAGCTCGAGCGCGTTGGAGTCCATCGAAACCCCCTCTTCGGCCACACCCATCTGCCGCAAAAGTGCATCGGTCAAGGTGGTCTTGCCGTGGTCGACGTGGGCGATGATAGCTATATTTCGTATTTCCATAATAAAGTTATTGGTGTCTCCTACTTCGCCAAGGCTTCGTAGGACGCTTGGACGATGTCCAAGCGAAAATGCCTCGTTGCCGAGGCACCGTGGCTCCATTGTGCCCTATTTCATGCCTTCCGTCAAGGAAAAATTCGTCACAACTGCGCGTCGATGGCCGCTGTAAACGTCGCGAGTTCGGCAGCACCCGGGATCAGGGTCTTTCCTGTGATGAAACCGGGAGTCCCGTTGATGCCAAAGCTTGTGCCTTCCGCACGATCGGCATCGATCGCACCTTGGTACTTGGCACGATTTGCCGCGACATCAGCCTTTACCTTGTCGGCATCCACGCCCGAAATTGTCTTCATCAGAGCTACGATACTCGCTTCGTCACCAAAGCCGCCATGCTCTTCGTCTTGCTTCTCGTACATCCCCTCCCGCCATTCCCAATATTTGTCCGGATAGAGACTCCAGACCGCACGTCCATAGAGTGCGGCCGTCGTGGAATCGTCGCTCAAGAACGCATAGTCTTTAAAGACAATCTTGAGTTTGCCGGTGTCCACGTAATCCTTTATTAGTGTCGGTATCGCGGGTTCGAGCGGGATCTGCGGAATACCCCCCATTTCGACTGCTTTGCAATACGGACACTGGAAATCAGACCAGTATGCGAGCACGACCTTTGCATTCTTGTTACCGATATACGGATCGCCGTCGATTTTTACGTCTTTTATATCAACGTTCGCTGTCGGCTGCGGACCACCTCCAATAGAGTCGCCGCTTTTTGAGAGACCGAAGAAAAGTCCGCCGCCGATAAGAGCACCCGCAAGGACGATGGCAAGCGGCGTGTAGAGACCGTTGTAATTTTTTGCTGCTGACTGCTCGGGCATAGTCTGACTATTCTACACTATTCTCTGAAAATGCAAGTGCGAATCCACTGATTGCATCCAATGGAATCAGTGGATTCGCGGGGAGCGTTTCCAAAACGCTCCCCGTAGATTACTTTCAGAGGCCCGCGAGCATCCCATTTAGTTTTGCCAGCGTCTTCGGTCCGACGAGGCCATAGCCGGCGACGCCTTGACTTGCAATGCCATATTTCATCTGGAACCGCTGCACCGCACTCACCGTGAGCGCGCCGAAGCGACTGGTCTCGGCACCGGGAGAGCCTGCACCGCTTGCGGCGATGCGCGTTGCGCTGTCTGAATTGAGAAGTCTTTGGAGCGTGCGGACGTCTTCACCGACCGAGCCGAGGGCAAGTGTACGGGCGATGGGCGCTCCACTCACTTTCGGCGTCGCAGCTTTTGGTTTGTCTAAAGGATCCTTGATCGCGACTCCGGCGAGCACATTCCAAATATTGGGATCCTGTCCACCGTCGAGCTTGAATATCGAAATGCCGCGGACGCCGAGACGCTTTGCCAGATCGATCTTTTGTTGCATCGATTGCGCATCCGGCCAGTCAAGAAGCCGGTATGTCAAGTTGGAGTTCTTTTGATCGGCATAAGCGGTCGCCGCGAGTACAGCGAGATTTCCGAGCACGCTCTGCGAGACCGGCGTCGTCGAGGTCGGCAGGTTCGAGAAGTAGGTGAAGTACAACTCACCTGAGGAGTTGCGTACCGGCGTAATGCCACGCTCCTGCGCTATCGGCAGTGCATACCCCGGATTGAAGGTCCAGAGAATGTCGTACACATGCTCATTATTTGCGTAGGTCGTAACCGCATATTCGTAGCCATAGGTGGGTACTCCAATCAGTATCTTTTTCTTGTCGATGTCTTTCGACATGTAATTGATGACTTTCTCCACCCAGCGTATATCTGCGACCGGTGCGTGGAGCTCGCCTGTCGCCTCGACTTCCGCCGCGAGCTTGCGGTCGATCCGCTGCTGATCGTATGCCATCAGGCGCACGCGATCGCAGTACTCGTTGATGACAGGAAGATCGTTCGAGAAAATACCCGCATCGGGAGGTACCGTCGTACCGTAGTATCGATCCTCATTTGGTAAACGTGTTTCGATCGTACACATCAACCACTTCGTATCGAGACCTTGTTTAAGCTCTTTGAGAAAAGACGAGAAAAAGTCCTTCGTCTTGGCGTATTTGAATTCGAAGTCGATGTCGATGCCGTCATAGCCTCGTGCGTTTACGAGCGTGACGATCTCGCTTACGAGCCTTGTTCGTAGCGCTTGGTCGCTCAAGACTTTGTGCATCGTTTCGCGGTCTCCCGACATGAGCGTCGGTATCACCCGCACGCCTTTGGCTTTTGCCTGCGCATTGAACACGAGCCAGGTAGGCGTATCGGTGGCCGTGCCGTTGTCAAAAAGGGTGCCATCTCCTCGGAGTGAAAACACGAACGGATTAACTTCGGTTAGCTTGTCCAAATGCGGCAAGGTGTCTCTCGTGCCGGTCGCAACACGCCAGTATGGTATCCAGCCGGTGACTTCAAAACTGGTCGTGGTCGTCCCGCCTGACACACCGCAACCCACCGTGTTGATCGCGGCGCGCGTGAGAGGACCGACGGTGCCCGTCGCTGAAATGCCTTTCGCCTTCTGGAAGTTCCTGACCGCAGTCTGTGTCGCCGGGCCAAAACGAGGCGTTATGCTTGCCGCAAAATATCCGTTGCTCTTGAGGAATGTCTGAAGTTTTGTTACCTCGCTGCCTGTCGCGCCAAAGGCAAGATCGTGGGATATGGCAGTGCAATTTGTTGTCTGTGCGAACGTAAGTGTCGGCATCACAACCGCGACGAAAATCGCACACAAAAAAAGCCTGAGGTGATTCACATTCATATAGACGCGTTAGTATAGCAATTCTTGCACGCACTGCGGGTAGTTACGAAACGAGAGCCGCAAGCTTAAAGGCAATATACAGAAACCCACCGAGTAACATAGCCGGCACGAGCAAAATGTACACCGTCCGCATGCTGCTATTTTAGCACCTAATACCACGTCGCTTCGCCATTACCTGAAAGCGGAAAGGCGGGTCCGAGATATTTTGGCTGACGGTTGGCGATAACGTCGAAGATCGCTTTGATGGAGGCCGGGATCTCGCGCACATACTCGTAGGGAGAGCTCTTCCCTCCCGCCGCAACAACGCCGTGCGCATCGAGCCCCAGACGACGTGCTATCCAGAGCGCACGCGGCAAGTGGAAATCTTGCGTCACGATGGTGAGCGAGTGCGCGAGGAACACCTCGCGCGCACGATACATACTACTGTAGGTATCAAAACCGGCATGGTCGAGGAAGATATCCTGCGGCTCGACACCTGCGTCAAGGAGGTATTTGCGCACGGGTGTTACTTCATCGTAAGAAAGCGAGCCACCGTCGCCCGTGACGAGGATTTTTGAGACCTTGCCGCTCGTATAGAGCGCGATCGCCGTATCTGCCCGTTCTGCGAGGATGGGTGAAGGAGCACCGCGATAGACCGATGCACCCAAGACGAGTGCGGCTTCAGCGCGTGGCACTTCTTCGATCGATGAGGTGATGAAAGGATCGACCGCGATGCGCATCACGATAGGCACCATCATCGAAAGCGCGAGGAGCCCAAGCGCAATTACTAATGCGAGTCGGTAGTAGGCACGGATGTAGCGCATAGATGGGTATTATGCCTTGAACGCTGGCCAGAGACGAATCTCTTGGATTATTGGCCCGCACAAGCTTGTGCGTGCCTGACCCGCCTCGTATCTGCCTCCGGCAGACACTCGGCCCCTGCGGGCGCCCTCTTCGGGCGGGGTCAACTATTGGATGACCTGGAACTGCAAGGTCTGGCTGGTGCCTTGGCTGTTGGTCACGTAGATCGGATACGAACCCGGAGTGACCGGCTGCGTGAATCCTCCCAAGCAACCCGGACCAACGATGTCACACACAGAAACAGAGTACGGAATGGTGTAGTAGATCGTCGTGCCGTTGTACGAGGGAACGTTGCGCTGGCCTCCGATGCCGAAATGCACCACGTTGTCGTACGAGCTAAAGCCGCTTCCCTGCAAGACGATTTGATTGCCCACGCGACCCCACATCGGTGAAAGCGAAGAGAGCGTCACTGTGCCCGTGGTTCCGCCCGAGACAACAACAGATGCCGTCGCGGTATTCTGTTGGCCTTGCGCGTTGCTTGCCGTAAAGGTAACTGTGTACGTGCCCGCCTGATTGTACGTGTGTGTGAAGGTGAAAGTCTGTGTTCCCTGTATGTACTGGCTCTGCGGCGCTGCGGCAGTGTAGTAGTACACCTCATCACCCCAGCGAACAGAAAGCGTTGTGTATGTGTACGATGGCGCCGACACGGTCACGCTCCATGTGCCCACCGAGCCGATGGCAAGCGTGTTAGGGCCCGAGACGTTCGTGATCTGCAGGGCACCCCCTGAAGTCCCCGACGTCACAGTAAACGGCACGCTATTACTTGTCTGGCCCATCGAATTGGAGATCGAGACATTGTAAGAGCCCGGAGTAACGACCTGCGAAGGATAGCCGGAGAGGTACGAAGGGACGATAAAGGTGAGCGTGCGGCCGTCGTACGAGCTCACGTTCGTCGAGACGATGCTGGTGCCGAATCGCACCGTGTTCCCCGTTTGGCTAAAGCCGGAGCCGTAGATTGTGACGGTGGAACCGACCGCGCCGGAGACCGGCGAGAGATACTGGATGTTCGGAGTGCCGTAGCAATTCGTGTACGGATATACGCACGTAGTGCCCGTAATGGTGAACGGAAGCGAATTACTCGTGCCGCGCGAATTCGTCACGTATATCTGGACGACGCCGGTGAGATACGATGGAATGGTGGCGGTAAGCGATGTTCCGTTGTACGAGGAAACGTTGGTGACCGCCTGGTTACCGACGTAAACGGTATTGCTTGAATAATCGAATCCGGTGCCGTAGATGGTGACGGACGTGCCGGCAGCTCCGGAGACCGGTGAGAGATACTGAAGATTTACGTTGGTGTTGCAGTTGGTGTACGGATACTGACACGTGTTTCCGGTAATGCTGAATGTGAGCGTGTTGCTCGTGCCACGTGAATTGGTGACGTACACCCCGACGCTACTTTGGTTAAGTGACCACGGAACCGTGACGGTAAGCGATGTGCCATTGTACGACGGGATGTTGGTGACCGGCTGAGTACCGAAATAGACCGTGTTGTTGGAGTAATCGAAGTTTGATCCGTAGATAGTGACGGACGTGCCGACAGCTCCGGAGAAGGGCGAGAGCGAGCTCAGCGTCACGGTGTTGTAGTTGTAACCACCGCACGTTACGCGTGCGATTGCCGCACGTGTCACCGGACCAACGACCCCTACCATGGAGATCCCTTGCTCCATCTGGAAATTTCGCACGGCGGCCCGCGTCGCCGGACCGAAGTAGCCTGTGATCATCCAATTGCCGCCTCCGGGATAATTGCGGCTGACGAGGAAGGTCTGGAGTTGCAAGACTTGGCTTCCCCGTGAACCATACGAAAGGTCGCTGGTGAGATTGACGCATGCGCCAGTATAAGGCTGCTGATACGTCTGGTATGTCGGATAGGTCGTGCCGTAGGTAGGATACGAGGGGTAGTAGCTTTGGGCCGAGGCAATGTTTGCCCCAAGTGCGACGACGGCTACGAGTGAGGAAACGAGTATTTTGTTCATAAAAGTTTCTAAATTATGGCTTAAAGCCTTGACGTACTAATATTAGTAAGGGCTAGCCCCCTCTTTATGCACCCAAGCAGTTTTTTATGCAAGTCCGGACCTTTTCTCCACTTTATCTACGTGAAAACCTCAAATGGTCGGTGAGAAGAAGTGTGCCGAGGATGAGTGGGATGAGTGATGCGAGCTGCCACACGTTGGGCGCCTGGTGGAGCAAGTGCCATGCAAGAAATAGTGTTAGGAGCGGCCCGAAACTCTGGAGCGCCATCGCTTTGGTAACAGAGATGCGATGGATCGCTTCAATCCAGAGAACCTTCGATATTCCAAGAATGATGACGCCATTGATGACAAGGAATAGTGCTGCTTCTTTTACATTGAACATCAACGCATGCTGGCCGAAAATGTACGCGAAGAGAAATATGGCGGGGACGGCAAGCATTCCTCGCAAAAAAAGAATCGTCTCGCTTGAGGCGATGTTCCGCGCCTTTTGTTGGAAAAAATTGCCAATAGGCGCTGATGCCGTTGCAGCGAGAATGAGCAAGTCCCCTATGTTGATCCTCGAGAAATCTTTGCCTAGCACGATGAGCGCGCCAATCACCATGAGGAGTGCTCCTACCTTGTAATCAAATGATATGCGCTCGTGCCGAAACACGTTGAAAAACAAAAAAGATGTGAACACCTCAAACAGCGCGATGATCGCGGCGTTGCCCGGAAGCGTGTAGGTGAGACCGATGTAGTAGAGACCATAATAGAGAATGCTGATAAAAAGCGTAACGAGAGCGACGTACTTCCACAAAAGCGGCTGTGCGAGTTCTTTCCACCTTTTTCTGTATGTAATGACAGCCCCAAAAAATAGTGCGGCTACCAGCGTACTCCATCCTAAAGAAATAAGGCTCGGTACGGCTGCATACGAAAGCACGGTCACTATCGGGAAAAAAGCTCCGATAGCCATCGCAGAAAGCACCGACCATTCGCCTTTCTTTTTCTCCGACAGCGCCATCGGATGATTATAGCAACGGGCTAGCGCGAGAAGCGGCGAGGACCACGAGACGGCGTGCGCGAGGGAGAAGACCTGCGCGGGCGACTGCCGAAAGAAGAACCTCCTCTCGGAGTATAGCCTCCTGGCTGCGGGCGGCTGAATCTGCGAGGACGATCGTCGTTGACGTAGGGTTGTGCCGCGCGCGCAGGCGGCAAGGCAGGAAGTGCGGTAATGGGGACGGTCTTTCTGATGAGATGCTCGATATCACGAATCTCACGCTTCTGATGCGGCTCGGCAAACGAGATCGCGTGACCTTCGGCGCCGGCGCGCGCGGTGCGTCCGATGCGATGGACGTAATCCGAAGTATCCATCGGTAGGTCGTAATTCAGTACGAGCTCTATCCCCTTCACATCGATACCGCGCGATGCGATATCGGTCGCCACAAGGACCCGATAGCGACCGTTCTTGAATCCTTCCAATGCTTCCTTGCGCTGCGAGAGCGAGCGGTTGCCGTGAATTTCCGCCGCAGAGTGACCCATCGAGGCGACCGTGCGCATGATGCGCTTCGCGCCATGTTTGGTGCGGGAAAAAACCAAGGTTGAACCGTTGTAGTCGCCAAGGATTTTCTCAAGCAGTCGTGCCTTATCTTCTTTGCGCACGATGAAAAATTCCTGACTCACCTTCTCCACCGTCGTACCTGCGGGTGCCACTTCGATGCGCAACGGGATTTTCATGTGCTGTGTCGCGAGCTGCATGATGTCTTTCGAGAGCGTCGCGGAGAAAAGCATCGTCTGGCGCTCTTTGGGCGCGGCGGCGATGATCTTTTTTACTTGCGGCCAAAAACCCATATCGAGCATGCGATCTGCTTCATCCAAAATAAGGATCTCGACGTGATCGAGCTTGAGCGTCTTTTGGGCGAGGTGGTCAAGCAAGCGGCCGGGGGTCGCGATGATGACGTGCGGGTCGCGGCGGAGTGAGGAGATCTGCACTCCCATCGAAGCACCTCCGATGAATACGGTTGTGCGCAGACCCAAAGGGCGGGCGATCCTCGAGAGTGTCTCATCTACCTGCAGCGCAAGCTCGCGTGTAGGCACAAGAATGAGTCCGCGACCTTCGCCTCCGGCCAAGCGCTGCAGAAGCGGGATGCCGAATGCAAGCGTCTTGCCCGTCCCCGTCTGTGCGACACCGACGACGTCTTTCCCTGCGACACCCTCGGGAATAGCACGGTACTGGATAGGGGTCGGAGTTGTAAATTTAAGCGTCGCGAGTATATCCAAAATCCTCGGCGCGATGCCGAGACCGTTGAATGTGTGCCCCGCACTGAAAGATGGCATTGCGGCTTTTGCATCGCCGGCGCCATGGGGAGTAGAGGTACTTTTGCTGCTAGACATAATTTTACTTGTTTTCTCGAACGAAGCCACGCGATGCCATGCCATCTTCTAGTGACGGGGTGTGCTCCGGCGTACGCAGAGCGGATGTGGGGGTCATTGGAATATACCTGAGTTGCTTGGATTAAGCTGCAACGATACCATGAAAATCACATATGCGCAATGTTTGGCGCATGGAGCTTCATTCAGTAGTGTTTCCGTCAAACGACTCTCCGTCGGCTTCTGCTTCGGATTTGGTCGCGTGCAAGACGCCATCGCGATGATTTGGCGGCGAGTAGACTGTGTAGAGTTTCATCGCCGTTTTCCCCGTGTTGACGATATTGTGCATGGCGCCCGCGGGGACAACGATCGCAAAACCATTCCCTATCATGTGCTCGACGCCGTCTAAAATAGCCTTTCCCTCGCCGGCTTCGCATCGGATGAATTGGTCGAGCTGGTGGACCTCCTCGCCAATGTCCTCGCCGGGCATGAGAGACATCAAGACGAGCTGGCTGTTCTTTGCAGTATAGAGCACTCGCCTGAAATTCTCGTTTTCGAGTGCCGCTTTCTCAATGTTTGCTACGTATCCTTTCATATTTTGTAGTATACAGAGTCCCCTTATTTATTCGATGGGGATCTGTTTGAATACATGATCGGTGCCTTCCTTGGCGAACGCATAGTCCGCCCAGCGGATCCACTTCGGCTTAATCCACACCACGACCGACATCGCGGGGTCGAGCTTGAAGATGGGTGGAGAGAAAAAATCATTTGAGTGCAAGACTTCGAGTATCGCGTCTTTTCTCTTCCCTACTTCTCTATCGAGAGAGATGTCTGTCGCCATTCCTTCAATCTGCAGCGTCTGCGGGGTTTCCGGCGTCGAGATGGTAAAGGCGACCTGCGGGTGCGCCGTGATGCCTGCGTACTTGCGGGAATTCATGAGTGTGAGGAAAAAGACGTTGAATGCATCGTCGGCGGTGTAGTAGATCATGCTCGCATGCGCCTCGCCCTCGGCCGAGACCGTGGCAAGCACACCCGTCTTGTGACGTTTGAGAAAGGCGAGCGCATCGGCGCGGGCACGTTCCATTTCTGCATCCATAACCAAATAGTAGCACCCTCTCAACGAGGGACAACCCGCGGGGTTACATCTCCCTGGAATTATTTTTTCCGTCTGCGACTGGGCAGCTGATAGGCTTTCGTCTGGACACGGCTCAAACCAAACGGCTTCTTTGGGCCTATTTTCCCCTTCTTAGTTGCCCTCTTCTTCCGAACAAGTTTCATCATGGCGTTCTTCGCCCTACCCTCAAGCCGCGGCGGCCGCGTTAGGTGCGTTTCCTGCCGAACCTCCCGCTTATCGCCTTTCGTCGCTCTGTAATTCACCTTTTTCATGCTTACCGAGCATACCACGTGGCAAGCCAACTTCGCATCATGTCGATTTCCCGACTCTGAGAGGTCCGGATATTTTCGGCAAGCTGTTTCATTTCGGCGCGTTCGGTCCCCGCCGCAAGCATCTGCACCATCATGATCGCCATTTCGTGATGCGGGATCATCTGCTCCATAAATGCGCGGTCGAAATCCGAAGCGGAAATCGTTTTGAGCACATCGATGTCCCCCTCCATGCTGCCCATATGCATCATGCCCATCCCGCCTGCGGGTGGCGTAGAGCCGTACCAACTCTGGTACCATCCGCGCATATCATCGATCTCTTTCTGCTGCGACTCGATGATGCCGTTGGCAAGAGAAAGAATTTCCGGACGCTTCGAGCGTTCGAGTGCGACTCTCGCCATCTCGATCGCGCCTTCATGATGCGGGATCATTTGTACGATAAAGTGCTGGTCGATATTCTGCCCCATCATCGAACCGTCGGGCATCATGTGATTGCCTACGATTGAAGTCCTGTCGCCGCCGAGAGTATAGCCAACTCCCAGCCCGACGACGAGCAGAAGGAGTCCGATAATGATTGTGTTCTTTTGCATAGGTTTGATATTTTTGTTTGATAATTACTAATTAACTGGCGCCTCCCCTCTACTCATATCTCAATTCTATCTTGTCACCGTCGTGCATGACGTAGTTCTCGTACTCCGTATTTTCTTCGCCGTTGACCGTCATGCGCATAGTATCTCCAAACGAACGCATATCCTTGCCCCAGATGCGGAAGAAATTGCCGAGCACGATATCCTTCTCCCGCACGAGCCCCGGAAACTCGAGATGAATGACGGGGATATCCTCGTGCGTGTGCATCGCCGTCATTTGCATGCTCGCGTCGTACGTTGGCTTCGCAACATACTGCGGTCCGACGCCGACATTCTGCGGTATCTCTACCTTTTCGCCGCGAACGTATATTTCGAGCATCGGATGCCAGTGCAAGCCGCTTCGGGAGAGTATTTCGGGATCGCTATTCTGAAGCGACTGCGACCACCACGTGCCGCCGGTGAGGAGCACGACAACGACTCCCCCGATAACAAGTCCTGTTTTCATATAGTTCCAGATAATTGCTAATCGCAAGATCTAGAAACTATATGATTCTCTCCGATTAAGTATTCCCTGCGAAAAAAGCTCTTGCAAGAGCGTCGGCCTATCCGGCGCGCGACTCCGCATCCATATGCGTGCAAAACTCCGCTGCGGCGGATCGTGCGTCTTCCATTGCCACGCGGCGACGAGCGCGAGCGCCGCAATCAGAAGTATTTCTCCAAGAATAGTTGCGAACGCTATCTGCCAGTGCTGTATGTGCTCTAGGATGCTCGCGACACAGATGGCCGCTTGACCCGACATAAAAGGACAACCCGTGTCGTGGTGCATTGGGCTCGCGAGCATAAGCGGCATACCAAACACTGCCACGATGACAAGAATAACCAGAAATAGAGGAGTGTATGCATGAAAACCCATACGACTACTGTATACTCGTGTACCTCAAACGCAAGAACGCGGATAAGTCTGGTGTCTATTTAAAGGGTTTTACGGCGCAGAAAAACCGCATTTATCGCCACAATGACGGTCGAGAGAGACATAAAAATCGCGGCAAGAGCTGGTTGCAGGATGATGCCCTGCGCATAGAGTACTCCGGCGGCAAGTGGGAGCGCAACCACGTTGTAGCCCGTTGCCCAAAAGAGATTCTGTATCATCTTCGCATACGTTAGTTTCGAGAGCCGGATTATTTTCGGGATGTCGCGCGGGTCGCTCCGCACGAGGATGATGCCCGCTGATTCGATTGCCACGTTCGTCCCCGCCCCGATGGCGATCCCGAGATCCGCCTGCGTGAGCGCGGGCGCATCGTTCACACCATCCCCCACCATCGCCACCTTCTGACCCTGTGATTGCAGGAGTCTCACCTTTTCCGCCTTTTCATGCGGCAACACCCGTGCGAAATACTGGTCCACGCCAAGATCTTGCGCCACCCACGCAGCGACGTCTTCCGAGTCCCCCGTTATCATCGCGACCTTCACACCGAGTTTTTTGAGTGCAGTGATGGCTTCGCGGGATTCGGGGCGAATGATGTCAACAAGCGCGATGGAGCCGATGTGTTGGCTCTCACGACCAATATGCACGACTGTTTTGCCTTGCTTCTCCAAGGCAAGAATGTCAGCCGTCCTTACATCGGTATCAAACAGGGCCTCGCTGCCGACGAAGACATCTGCGCCTTCGACCCGCGCTTTCGCCCCCTTCCCTGCGATCCGCTCAAAATTGGAGATAGGCAGAAGCTCTATCCCGCGTTGATTCGCTTCAGCAACTATTGCCTTCGCAAGCGAATGCTCGGATTGGCTGTTTATGGACGCGGCGAATTTCAAGACATTTGACTCCGTATATCCTTCTGCCGAGACAATCGTATCGACACCAAATTCACCTTTCGTGAGCGTCCCCGTCTTGTCGAAAAGCACGACGCTGACGGTGCGTGCCGCCTCGAGCGCCAAACGCTGCCGGATGAGGAGACCATTGCGCGCCGCCATCGTCGTAGAGATCGAAGCAACGAGCGGTACCGCAAGCCCGAGCGCGTGCGGGCAGGCGATGACCAAGACCGCGACCATACGCTCTGTCGCAAAGACCATTCCCGCATCTGCAAGAAGCCACAGCACGAACGTGATACCACCAGTTGATATAGCAATGATGGTGAGGTAGAAGGCGGCTCTGTCGGAGAGTATTTGCAAGCGTGATTTTGACGCTTGTGCATCGGCAACGAGGCGCATGACACCGGCAAGAAAAGTGTGTTCGCCTATTTTTGTCACCTTGACTTTCAAGCTTCCATCGCCGTTCATCGATCCGGCGATCACCTCACTGTCTATCGTTTTTGAGACCAATTTCGATTCTCCCGTGATGATAGCTTCGTTGAGATCAGATCTTCCCTCTACGATCACTCCATCGGCGGGCACCTTGGCACCGGGTTTTATCAAAACGATATCCCCGCTGCGAAGTCCGGAAAGTGGGATGAGTGCGGTTTTTCCATCACGAATAACCTCCGCCGTATCAGGAAGTAATTTCGCCAGCTCTTTGAGTGCGCCCTGCGCTCCCTGCACCGCCCGCATCTCGATCCAATGACCGAGTAGCATCACCGCGATGAGCGAGGCAAGCTCGAAGAGAAGATCGTGTCCTGTGCCTGCAAGGATAGAAACGGCACTGTAGGCATAGGCTGTCGCGATCGCGATCGCGATCAGAGTCATCATGCCGGGCAGTCGTGCACGGAGTTCCCGGTACGCACCCGCGATGAATACCCAGCCGCAATAGAAAAAGACGAACGTGCCGAGCACAAGCAGCATGTAGCGCCAGCCCGTAAATTCCGGCCCGCGCAGGCCGAAGAGCATGTGCGCCATTTCCGAGTAGAAAAATATCGGGACGGTGAGCGCGAGCGTTACCCAAAATTTCCTTAGAAAATCCTCTGTATGGTGCCCTGCATGCCTGCCCTCCGAAGCTTCAGCGAAGGAGGGTTTATCGTGGTTTTGATGGTCGTGCGCAGAATGATCCATGTACCAAGTGTATACCCTCACGCCCGTCTTACATTTTCGCAACAGCGCGCAGAAACCTGTCGACTCCGGCGCGGGACGTGAAGTAGTACCGCGCAGCGCTCGGGGACTTGCCGACCTTGATCGTGATACCCTTTGTAAAAACACGGAACGCATCTTCATCGGTCACATCATCTCCGATAAACACGGGCGCAGGTTTGCCTCTGCCTGAGAGAGAAGCGAGTATCTTCCGCGCCACCGTCCCTTTATCGTGTCGTACCGCCGGTAAAACATTACAAACGTAGATACCATCCACGATGCGAAGATCCCCGACCTCTTTCACCGCTTTTTTAATTTCCGCGCGTAGTGCGACGTGTTTCGAACGCGGGACATGACGATAGTGGAGCGAGAGTGTGTGTGTTTTATCTTCGATATAGATACCTTGATATCGTCGTCCCAAAGAGCGCAGGCGGGTACGGATGGCGCCGAGCGCGCGACGGAGGACTCGCGGTATGCGCACGCGATGTGTCTTTCCCCGCACAGACCACTCCAGTCCGTGATTCCCGGCAAATGAGATCCCGCGAATAGGGACGCGGGTCCGTACATCCGCAAGCGTGCGGCCCGTAATAACGGCAGTGGGATAGCATTGCACGACTGATGCGAGTGCGTGATGGGTCTGTGCCCCCATGCGAGCTCGTCGCGGATCAGATACAAGGGGCGCGAGCGTGCCGTCGAAGTCAAGCATCAGAACGCAACCTTCTGTCCGAATGCGCGAAAGAATCGCCTCAACGTGCCGATCGGCATCCCTCATAGCTAGTCAAGTTGTGAGAGCGCCTTGATGAGTTCGGCTGACCATCGGTAGATATTGTAATCGCGGACAGAAGCGCGCATCGTCTTCATGCGGCGATGTTGCTCGGCCTTTGGCATGGAAAGCGCCGTATTGAGCGCAGACGAGGTCTCCTCTGCACTGTATGGGTTGATGATGAGCGCACCCTTCATGTCGTGTGAAGCGCCCGTAAATTGGCTCAGGATGAGGACGCCGCTTTCATCGTTGCGCGCCGCAGCAAACTCTTTGGCGACCAAATTCATGCCGTCATGCAACGACGTGACCGTGCATACGTTCGCCAGCTGGTAGAGCTGCCGGAGTTCCGCATGCGAATAGCTTCTTTCTTCCAGAGTGATCGGTTTCCAGTCTCGTGTCCCGAATTTTTCATTGATACGCTCGGCTTCTTTTCGCACCAATTCCCGATACTCCGTGTATTTCTCGACCGATTCGCGGGTAGGAGATGCGATCTGCAACATGGTGAGTTTTTCGCGATATTCGGGATGCGCATCCAAAAGGAATTCGAAGCCGCGGAAACGCTCCGGAATTCCCTTGATGTAGTCGAGGCGATCGACCCCGAGTATCAAGTGAGGGGTATGGATATTCAGATGCAAAAGTATGCTTCGGTCGGGCTGCTCCAGTCGCTCGGCACTTCCGGGGAACGCTATTGAGATGGGAAGCGGTTTGACGAATGTACGATGGTCGTCCCGGAAAATGGAGAAGTGTTCGTAATCAATGCGTGATTCGACCTCGTTGCCCACGGTATCCATGAAGTTGTTGCCATACTGTTGCGTATGGAAGCCGAGGAGATCTGCTCCGAGCATGCCCTCGAGTATCTCTTTGCGCCACGGACAGATGCTGAATTGGGCTGCCGAAGGCCATGGAATATGCCAGAACATTGCGATCTGCGCATCGGGCCGGCTTTTCTTTATCATCGCAGGCACGAGCGCGAGGTGGTAATCCTGCACCAGGACGATCGGCCGCTCGATGTGGCGTATTTCATCGAGAAGGGTCTTCGCGAATAGCCCATTTACCTTTCGGTATTCTGTCCAGTCTTCTTTGCGGAATTCGGGACGCACGTGCGCCATATGGCACAGCGGCCAGAGTGCTTCATTTGAAAAACCGTTGTAGTACCCTTTGATCTCTTTTGCAGACAACCAGATCCGCTTCAAAGTGTATTTCGGCTCGTCGTGCGGCACGCGTACCTTCCCCTCTACATCGGCAACTTCTCTATCAGCCGGACCCGAGCCGTGCGCGATCCACATGCCGCCGCATGCTTCCATGACAGGGTCGATCGCTGTGACGACACCGCCCGCAGGGACGATCCACTCGATCTTATTTTTTACTTTGGTGTTGATGTACGGCTCGCCGTTGGAAACCACGAAGATCGGACGGTCCTTCAAGTGCGCTTTTACAAATTCCTTGAGCCGCTCCGCGGTCCACGGCGAATCGAGCTTTTCGAGACGCATACGGGCCTCTTCGCTTGCGGAGCGCCGTGCCTGCCACAGGCTTTGGGTCACCTTTGAGATCTCGCCTGCGAGCGGCTCAAGGAAACTCGAGCCGCGTACCGCGTCACTTCCCCCCTCCCCTTTGCGGGCCGCCTGTACCGCTCCGACCAACTTCGTGATGGCGCGAAAGAAGACCCATCGGACAAGGGCAAAGATCGCAGCGGCAAAAAGCAGGACCTGTAAAAGCAACCGGATCAGATTGTCCCGCCATATGTCGCGAATGCTTTCATCAATATAGGTGGCGTCCTGCACGACAACGAGCGCGCCGACGACCCTATCGTCTTCGTGAAGCGGCACTGCATGCACGTAGTATGTGTTCCCGCCACGACGCACGAATTCCCCTTCTGCTTCATCGCTATCCATGACGGTCGTTACCAACATTCCGTCACTGGGGAGTGGCAGATCTTTTGACGCAGCGGCAACTACGCCGAGATTATCGAACACGCCGATGCCTGCAAGTCGCTCACTGCTTACGAATCGCTCTATGATCCTCTGTGTCGTACTTGTCGCACGCGTGTTGTATGAAGGTTCGATGCTCTCCGCAAGACTGTCGGAGAGGACCTGGCTGCGGGATTGCAGCCGCGAGGTGAGCTCGATCTGCTCCTGATTTGCCTGATTCAGGGCGAATAGCCCCACCACGAGGCTTACGGCAAGAATAACCCCGCCGGTAATGAGAAGAACCTGCCGCATTCAGCCCATAATACCCCCATCGGGCTTCGGATTCAAACCGTGAAAAACCAGACGATTGCGGCAGCGCACGCGCACATATTGAGGATCGATGGTATTGCCAGCGAAAATAAGCCGCGGTGCATAGAATACAAAAGCCAGACAACGCTGTTCCCTAAAATGATGACGTATGTCGTTAGGGACATGGCCTCTGTCGACCCATTCGCGATGATCGTAAAAATTTGGGGGTATAGTGCAAACCCCGACACGATCCCCGTCACAACAGCCAATTTGTCGATCCAATGGTTATGAATGGTGATCGGCATACGATTATTTCATCCTAGCATGTACGTTGTGGCGGAGAATCACCGTTCACGCATCGGCCATATCGAGTACCAAGGCACCCCACGTGAATCCGTGCGCGCCCTGCCCTTCCCCCGTCTCGGGGTTGAAGCACTCACGAAAACCTGAGCGCTCGAGAAGCGCCACGCTTTTGGCACGAATGTCCGCCGCCTCTTTCTTGTAGCCGTATCGCAAAAGGCCATGGTGGATGAACCAATGCGGTGCCATCCACACAGGCCCCCGCCACGAAAATCCGTCGCCGTAGCCTTCTGCACGATACGCTCTCTCCCGCTTGGAAACCGTGCGTATCCCGAATGGCGCATAAAAAGTCTCGGGGTCAAGCAAGTGTGTGCGCACCACTTTTTCTGCCTCCTCTGATGTGTACAGGCCGGCAAAGAGAGGGGCGAAGTGTCCCCATGTCGCGGCACGAAGCAGCGTGTAGTCTCTTCCCGTAGCCGACCAGTACACGCCGTCGGCAAAAAGAAATTCGCGCATGGCGTTTGCGACAAGCTCGGCGTGCAGATTGGCAAAATGCTCGCCATCGGCATGTTTGAGGAATGAAGCAATATGCCCGAGCGCGCGCAAATTTTCTACCAGCGCTGTGTTAAAGAGAACGTCTTTGACCCAAAAGTGGTCGCGCATGCAGGTCTCCGCGTCAAAGTTACAGGCGGTGTTCTTATCAACGAGCTTCTCGCGGAGCGCGAGGTGATCTTTCTCGGAGATATCCGGCGCGGCAAAGAGCGGTGCATCGAAGCGCGGAGAATTGTCCTCGCCGGATTCATCGGGATTGATAATGCCGACGAGATGGTGATCGCGTGGATCGCGCTTCTCGATGAGGAAGCGATAGTATGCGAGAAGTGCTGGATAGATAGACTCGAGAAAGGTTTGGTCCGGATCGAGGCGGTGCACTTCCCACGCTGCGTATGCGATCATCGGGGGTTGCGTGAGCGAGCTTGTGCCCTCGACGCCCCAGCGAAAGAGGTGGAGGATCCCCGGCGTCCAATAAATGATGTGCGGCACCATACCGTCCTTGAATTGCTTGGAAAGGAGGGAGCGCAATTCAGCTCGCGCGGATTCGGGATCGAAGCCTGCCAGAATGATAGCGTGGAAGCACGAGTCCCAGAGCCACTGGTAGGGATAGTGCTCCCGGGAAGGAAGCGTGTATTGGTAGCCGCCCGTCGTGCGCCGGTTTTCCTCAAAAAGTTTCCGCGCCTCACGAACGACATTCATCAACCCAGTATAGCAGGATGGGTTTACAGACGGATGAGTCCGGACATTTTGGTCGACACTCACAAACCCCGCCGTAGGGCGGGGTTTGTGCGTGGATACACTCGTCGACTTCAAACAGCTATTGCTGTTGAGGAGTTTCCGGCATCGGCTCGGGAGCCGGTGGAGGAGTCGGAGTTGGGTTTTCGTCGTTCATCATAGCAGTTACAAAATCTTCTGATTAGCTAACAATGGACGGTGCGTAGCCTCGACACGCGTGTGCCAAAGCACACGACCTCACTACCGTGTATCCACTATACGGGTTAATCGGCCATAGAGCAAAAGATGTCGAGGGAGCGGTGTGAAAAACACATCCCTATGCGCGCATCGAGTGTTCTATTTTCATGCATTCAGTATACCAACATCGTCGGTGTGCCGCACCTTTCGCTCGCTATCGCTATTCCCCCTCCTCCACACACCCGCTGTATGTCACGTCGTCGAAATCGCCTTCGGTGATGAAGGCGGTGTCGCCCTTGTTCCAGAAAATGAAGCTCTCATCCGCTTTTGCATAGCGCGCGCCGGATGCGGAGAGCGCGTGCGGGATCGACATCTTGCGCCCATCGCTCAACTCGAGGTCAACGAATCTATCATCACCGATGTAGAACGACGCCTTGATGGATTTCGAATTCTCGCAGGTAAAGGTCACTGTCTTTGGCGGCGTGGCGGTGCAGTAGGTCTCCCACGCGCGGATGCATTCTTTCCGCGCTTCGCACCATTGGTATCCCGCCGAACCGATACAGCCGTGCTCGTCGCGGTCGCCCCCGATGAGTAGCTCCCCTGCGGGAGGAAACTGCGCGCTTCCCGCCGCGGCCGGACTGCTGGCGGGAGACGATGGCGTAGTGTCGATAGGATATAGGTAGAAAATAGCCGCAATGAGCGCAAGCGCGACAAGGGTAAGCCCCAAAAATACCTTGTTGCTTCGTTGCATGCCGGCAGTATACGCCTGCTACATCGCCACACCAAGATTCGGGAATATGATTATTTCTCATCTCTTCCCTCTCGCCATGCGACGATGGCGAGGCCGACCGCCACCACAAGAAAAAGAAGTACACCGCCGAGGATCATAATGAGACCCTCCTCTGAGTGTTTCCGGTGTACCGGATTGAGACGTCTCAGTTGGGATTGGTTCTTGTGCCGTTACCAAACGGAACGGATCCTTCCGGGCGAATTTGCACGCTTTCGGCAGTCACACTCCCGTCGCTATTTGCCGGACCAGTGATCGTGACTTGAGTGCCGATCGCAAGGTCGTCGAGGGAACCGGTCGTCGATTTCATAACTTGCGCGTTCGAACCGACAAGCACAATCTTCGTGCTGTTATCCGGCATTTTGATAGTGATACTTGATTCGTCTTTGGCGATAATCTCACCGAAAGTTATTCCGCCATTCGCACCTGCACGCGCACCTCCGCCCGGCCCTCCGGGGAATTGACCGTTGCCCGTGAATTGGCCTCGCGCGGGCACTTGAGACTTTGCGTAAGTCATACCGCCATAAAAGGCCCCGCCACCGACTATGGCGATAAGTGCAATAACCCCGAATATTTTTGTATTCATATATGACTTATACGTAGCTCCCTTTGGTTTTGGTGCACGTTATTCATACCTTAGGGCATCGATGGGGTTCATTTGTGCGGCTTTTCGAGCGGGATAATATCCGAAGACGATCCCCGTCGCCGCTGAGACTCCGAATGCGAGAAAGACTGATGAGAGCGAGACACTTGTTGAAACAAGACCGGTGAGGTTCACTGCAAAAGAAATGAGCCAGCCGAGTGCGATGCCGATGACGCCTCCGATAACCGTCAGAGCGACTGCCTCTGCCAAAAATTGCGCCTTGATGTCGGCCTTTTTTGCTCCAATTGCTTTACGTAAGCCGATTTCCTTTGTGCGTTCCGTAACCGTCGTGAGCATCATGTTCATGATGCCAATGCCTCCGACAAGAAGCGAGATGCCGCCGATTGCGGCGAGAAGGTACGTCAGCGTTGAGGTAATGTCCGATGCCGACGAAAGGATGTCGCTTTGGTTGAGAACGCTGAAATCCGCTTGAGTCGCATCAGAGATTTTATGTCGTTCGAGAAGCAGATTCGTGATGTCCGCCTGCACTTGGGTCATTCCCTCGGGATTCGTAGCCTGCACAGCGATCGTCGTCAGATACTCGTCGCCTGAAAGATAGCGCTGTGCGCTTCGCGCGGGGATAAAAATAATGTCGTCTTGGTTTTGGAAACCGCTACCACCTTTCGCTTTTGTGACGCCAATTACTTTGAATTCAAGTTTATTGATGCGAATGGACTGGCCCACTGCACTTGCGCCTTCGCCAAAGAGGTCATCGCGCGTCGTCGGTCCGATCACTGCTACTTTTGCCGCCGAGTTGTTCTGCGTATCGGAAAGAAACACACCCTCTTCAACTTCGAGATTGCGGATCTGCGGGTAATTGCTTGTAACGCCGTTCACTGTTGTATTCGTATTTGTGCCCTTTGCGGTGATCTGATAACGGCCTGATACTTGTGAGTCTACTGCCTCGACGCCTTCAACTTGCGTCGCAATGGCGTCAGCGTCATCGTTGGTAAGCGTCTTTGCGCCCCCGCGACCCGCGCTCGCCCCGAAACCTTGCGTGCGTTGCGCGCCCGGCGTTATCTGAATGAGATTCGATCCGAGCGACTCGATGCTTGATGAAATGGTATTCGATGCCCCCGTGCCAATCGAGACCATCGCGATAACAGACGATATGCCGATCACGATACCGAGAATCGTGAGCCCCGAGCGGACTTTATTCGCAGAGAGTGCTGCGTATGTTTCGTGCGCGATGTCGTTAAGCTTCATGGTGTTTGGCGTACTTGCGCGGATGCGATTTTGAATCAGAAATGATGACACCGTCGCGCAGAGTGATGATGCGCTCCGCATGTGCGGCAACATCGTGTTCGTGCGTGATCAAAATAATGGTACGGCCATGATCCCTGTTCAGTTTCTGAAATGTCCCGAGAACGATCTCTCCCGTTTTCGTATCAAGGTTCCCCGTCGGTTCGTCGGCAAGAATGAGCGACGGATCGTTCACGAGCGCTCGCGCGATTGCGACCCGTTGGATTTGTCCGCCTGAGAGCTGGTTGCTCAGGTGGGCGAAATGCGACGCCGTCATTCCCGCCGCGATGAGCGCTTTCTCCGACCTCGCTACCCGCTCCTCTTCGTTCACCCCGGCGTAGACAAGGGGTAACATCACGTTGCGCAACACGCTCGTGCGCGGGAGCAGATTGAACGCCTGAAAGACAAAGCCGACATGGAGGCGGCGTATATCGGCGAGCTCTTCATCGGTGAGGGTGGATATGTCTTTCCCGTCGAGAAAGTACGAGCCCGAGGTCGGTGTATCGAGACACCCTAGCATGTGCATCAGGGTCGACTTCCCGGATCCGGAGGGACCCATGATAGCGACGAACTCTCCATCTTCGATTGTGAACGAGACGCCCTTGAGAGCTTGGAAAGCGGCCTCACCGGAACCGTATGTTTTTGTTATGTCTTTAATCTCGATCATGCGCGTTAGAAACGGATGACCCCCGGACCGCCGAGGCCACCGCCGCGATTGGTTGCGCCTCCATTTGTCGTAACGTTGCTTGTCGCCGTTCCGGAAATCGTACGCGTAACGATTTGCTGGCCCTCTTCAATGCCGGAGAGTATTTCAACCTTTGTATCATCTGATATACCGACCGTTACTTCGACTTGTCGAGGCGCACTATTTGAAACGACTCCTTGCGCCCCACCCGTTTCAGATAGCGGTGGGTTAAACACCTGAACATAACTCACGCCATTTTGCGTCTTCACTGCGCTTGAAGGGACAGCGAGCACGTCTTGGCGCACATCAGTTTGAATGGAGGCATTGGCAGTCATGCCGGATTTAATTCTTTCATCTTGGCTATCGAATCCGATTTTTACGGTATACGACACAACACCCTGCGTGACCGCTCCTATCGTACTCACTTCCGCTACGGCTCCGGTGAGGGTGAGGCCTTCGATCGCATCAAAGGTGAGTGTCGCCTTGTCGCCGATACTAACTTTTGCCGCATCCACTTCGTTGAGTGAAAGTTCAGCTATCTTTTGACTTGTAACGAGGGTTGCAATTGCCGTTCCGCTTCCTGCAGAATCGAATTTCTTTATGTTCACTGCCGCGATAGTGCCTGCAAAGGGGGCACGGACATAGTAGTCATCCAAATTGTTCTGCGCGTCACGGAGAGCATTTTGAGCTTTCGTTACGGAGAGTTGTGAACTACGTAAATCGATATCATCAGCGCCCGCCTTTAATTTCTCCAGAGATCCCGTATTTTCCGTTATGGTCCTGTCAGAATTGACGATGGTGTCTTTGCTTGTCTTGATCGTATTTTTTGCCGACAGCAGGGAGGATAAGTGGGAATTCGTCGTACCCGTGTATGCACCAAGGGCTGCGATGTGCGTCGTGGAGAGCGGAGACGGCGTCAGATTTCGCTTCGTAAATTCGTCTTGGTACAGCTGAATGAGGTCGTTCGCGCTTTTGACCGCGTCGGCGATTTTTTTCGTCGTGTCGTATGTTTGATTGATGAGCCCCTCAATAACCGCAACATCCGAGAAGCGGCTCGCTGCTTTATAGTCGTTGAAATTTCTATCATACGCTGTTCGGGCCGCTGTGTATTTTGCTTCGACATCCGCCTTGAAGCGAAGTGTCGCATTGTTGGTCGCCTTAATCGCATCGGTATAAAAATTCAGATTGTCCTGATTTTGGCTCGTATCATCTCCGTATAGAACATCCTCAAGGCCGGTCATGACCGCCGGCAGATCGAGAAATGCGTTCGAGATATCATTGAAGCCGTCATCGTAAGACTGTTCTAGGTCATCCTCCGCATTCTGTTTTGACTCCTGCGCTTTCGAGAGCGTGTTCTGTGCTTGTGTGAGCGAGAGTGAATCCGCTGGTTTTTGTAATTTCTCTAGGGAAAGTTGTGCGCTTTCGAGATTCGCTTGCGCGTCCCGTACCGTTTTTTGGGCATCGGTTGGGTCGAGAGCTGCGATAAGCGCACCGGCAACGACTTTTTGGCCTGGGGAAACATTGATGGAGGTGATCTCCCCGGATGCTTTTGCTTGTATATCCAGCTGATTGGAAGCCGAGACTTGACCGCTTGCTGATACGGCGGCAATGACTGTGCCTCTCTCAACCGTCCCCAGAACATAGCGAGTCTCACCGTCAGAAGACGCGAAGGTGTTGTAAGTCCAATATCCGCCGCCAAGCACCGCAAATACGATGATAGCGCTCATAATTTTATGCGCTCCTGCAAAAGCAAAGGCTTTTTTAACCGCTGTCAGTGAAAAAAGATTCCTCATGGTTTTTTGCTATTAATTTTCACGATATCCGGAGGCGGCGGCATTATTCTAATAAGTTTTGCATCCACTTCTGCGTTTTCATTCGGCTTGCCGAGAATCACGACAAAATCGCCAGCCACGAGATCAGACGAGGTTGCAACATCTCGAAAGCGCCTGATTTCAGTATCCTCCCCGATCCGAATCACTTTCTCAACCGAATCCGGTCCTTCGACGACGAATGTCGGAAAACTTACACCAATGATCTTCCCTGCGGCACCATGCGCGTCCATGAACTTCTCGCCCACGGGGACTTGGAACGGCCTCGGCCCGTGATCGCCGAACGTGCGGTAATAGTTGTCGCCGAATTTGAAAGCGAAAGCAGCTTTGCGGTATCCGACAAACACGCCAGCCTGGAAAATAACAAGGGCGATGATCGCCATGCCCACCCCCGTCATAATTCCCTGAAACCACGGCGAGCGGACAAATTCTTTTGCTTCTTTGTACATATTGAATAGTTAGTTACCGAAAGACGGCACGAGTCCAGTTCGGAGGTTGTTTGCGAACGTCCGGATCGCGACAAGAAGTGTGAAAGAGGCGATGAGAGACATGAGTATCGGAAGGAGTGGGATTGATTCGAGAAGCGACAATGCGAATACTTGCCAGTTTGCGAATACGATATCGGCATCCGAAAGGATGAGTGAGAGATACTCGGAGGAACTCGATAGTCGCATCGCCTGCAGCATGTATTGAACCGAGACAACTATACCCACAATCGAGAGGAGGATGGTGGCTGCGCTCGCGAAAACGTATATTCGCGCGCGCCGGCGCTCTTCCCGACTGATGCGGGTAAGAATGTGCTGACGCAACCTTTCAGAAGGGATGGGTGCTGGATGCTCTCGCATATCCACTATACGGAAAGAGAATGCATTTTGGTGCACCCTTTTTGTTACCGGCACGTCAGACCGATTGGGTTTGCAGGGACCTGCGGAGTGCCGCAAGCGCGCGGCGGTGCTGACTTTTCACTGTATGAAGCGGCCTTTGCATAATCTCGCCGATTTCTTTGAAGGTAAGATTGCTGGTGTATCTGAGGGTAAGGACCTCCTTGTAGCTCGGATCAAGTTGCTCCAAGAGTGCATTCACAAACGCTGCGTCCTTGGCGCGTGCAATCAGCTCATCGGGAAACGGCGCTTTGTCTGCAAGCGTCTCAACCAGTGCGTTGACGCCTTGCTCGTTTTCAAACGAAGAAAACGCCAGTTCTTTTTTTGTTCTGAGCCAGTCGATTGCCGTATTACGCGTAATAGCAAAAAGCCATGTCTTAAAACTGCTTCCATGGCGATACCTCCGGATATACTTCCATGCTTTTATGAAAGATTCTTGGGTTATATCGTCAGCCGCTTGACGATCTTTTGTTAATTGAAAAGCGAAGTTATATACATTCTTTAGATATTTATCCACGAGGAAAGCTAGAGCGCTTTCGTCTCCCTCTAAATACGCGGAAATAAACTGCTCATCATCTTTTTGCATTTGTCCCAATTGTAACAAAAAATCGCCGATTTGTATCGACGAACTTTCGTTCTGGATACTGGGCTCACCGGGTATGCGATGATCGGAATGGGAACCTATGCGCCTCAGTCACCTGACTTAGCATACGCTGGCTGGGAGTTTGGAACGATGTTGGAACCTCAACCGATAGAATCCTCGGGCATTGTCAGGAAAGCCGCGTTTGGGTTACTTACTTTTAGCCTTACTCGATTTTCGTAGTGTGCCGCATCAGCGATGGAAAATCTTTGATTTCGGGATGACCTGGGATGTCAATGGAAAATCCGCTTACCACTGAGTCGGAAGGTCCCATCTCCAATTCAACGACGTACTTAGCGACCTTGTCTGCAATCTCGCCCAGCGAGTCTCCCCCAACTTTGACGTTCTGCGGTCGGTTAAAGAACCTGAAATGCATCTCAGCCTGTATGCTCCCTCTCTCCCGTTCTGCCATCTCATTCCTCTCTGGAACCAACTGCTCATCCGGTTGTTTATCCGCAGGTTCTGAATTTTTCCTTCTCCCGAACCATCGATCAAGTCCCATACAAATTTGATTATAAATTTAATAAATAACCCGATGCGTTCCAATTATACTACGGTTCGCTGTCCCGGCTCTATTACGACCGTGTCTCACGCAATAGCCGCTCAACTCTGCTGCGGGACTTGGATTCGCCTCTCGTTGCTGCTGCAACTCGAAACCTTCGCTCCCTCTTCGGGAGCTGCGGCCCTAAAGGACTGCGCTTTTCTAAATCCTTCGGATATAAGAAAATCGGGAGCCCGCGGTTCGAGTCCAAATCAACCATTGCAGTATGCGCAAAAACGCTGGCAAATGCCAGCGTTCTTTGCTCATTACTGCCGGACTTGGACTCGAACCAAGATACTCTCCTCCAGAGGGAGAAGTCCTACCATTAGACGATCCGGCAAAATCATGCGGACGATTCCGCAATTCGCACACAATAGCCCAAAAACGAGGCTCACTCAATGCGGCCGTGAACTTATCCCGTGATGCCCGAAAGCGAGTGGGGCTTGCCCTCCGCGATAGCGGCGTGGGTGATGCGGATGAATTGCGCTTTTTTCTCGAATTCTGGAATGGTCTTGGCACCGACATAGCCCATGCCGACCTGCACGCCGGAGGCGAGTGTCGCGATTATCTCCCCTACCGGCCCCTTGTACGGTACGAGCGCTTCGACACCTTCCGGCACCGCCTTGCGCCCATGAGTGAAGTAGCGCTCCGAGCCGGATGCACTTTTGATGACGGCTTCCGAGCCCATGCCGCGGTACTCTTTAAATTTCTTGCCGTCTTTCTCGACGATATTGCCCGGCGATTCATCGGTGCCTGCAAAGAGGTTGCCGAGCATGACAGCGGAGGCGCCTGCTGCGAGTGCTTTTGCGATATCGCCCGAGGTGCGGATGCCGCCGTCGGCGATGACGGGTACTTTGTATTTGCGGGCGACTGAGACGACATCGAGCACAGCCGAGAGCTGCGGCACACCCACGCCCGAGATGAGGCGGGTGGTGCAGATAGAGCCGGGGCCGACGCCGACTTTGACGGCGTCGGCGAATTGGCACGCGGCCTTTGCGGCCTCGGCGGTCGCGATGTTGCCAAATATCATTTTGGCATTCTTGAGACTTTTCTTTATTTTTCGGGCACTTTCTACAACATTCAAATTGTGTCCGTGCGCGCAATCGATGACGATGACATCGCAGCCAGCTTCGTCGAGTGCATTTGCCCTGTCGGCGGCAAACGGCCCGCAGGCGGCGGCGATAGGCACTCCCGCCTTTTTCACTTCACGCACCATCGCGACCTGTGCCTCGATGGAGCAATTGCGGTGCAAGACGCCAAGGCCGCCGAGTTTTCCCAGCGTGATGGCCATCTTGCTTTCCGTCACGCGATCCATCGCGGCAGAGAGAAATGGGACCGAGAGTTCGAGTCCCGCTATGTTTGTTTTGAGCGATGCTTCTGCCGGCTCCATCTGTGAAGCCCCCGGCCGTATCAAAACATCGTCGAAGGTAAAGCCTTCTTGGAGAATTTTAGCCACTTGTGGTGAGCTACGTCGAACCATGGCCTATTATACTCTCTCGCGACAAAAAGTCAACTCTCCGAAGCAGCCGAACGATTCAAAACGTCATTCAGATCTACTTCGAGAGTAAGTCGGTCATCGCTGTCGAATCTTTCAAGAGACATGAGATCAAGGATATGTTTGTGCTCGGGACTGTCCCGTTTAAGATCATAGAAGGAAAAAATGAGCCCGGATAAGAGCCCCTTTGCTTGAATCGAAGTGAGTTTTTCGTTTTCAAGGATCTTTCTCACGCTGACGAAATCTTTCTTGGAGGCATACTTCTGCCCGATCATGTGAAGCGCGGGAGAAACGTCATTACTCCCGGACACCTCTACGATGGCAAGCGCGGTTGAAAGATCGTTCTGGCCGACAAATCTTTTGACTGCGCCATATATGGCGTCAGCATAATCCCGCGGCTGAGATTTGGGGTCTACCCGCTGAGCAATTGTCTCAACAACCGTCTTCACGTCTTCTCGGGTTCCCGTTAAACCCCGTAAAAGATCTCCGTCTTTCATGTTTTCTGTTTCTGAATCGCGGCTTTGATGAACGCGGTAAAAAGCGGGTGCGGAGAGAGCGGGCGGGCGCGCAGCTCCGGATGAAATTGGGTACCGAGGTAGAAAGGATGCGCACTTTTCGGCAATTCCGCGATCTCCATCAATTTCCCATCGGACCACCGGCCCGAAAAGACGAGGCCCCCGCCTTCGAATTTATCGACATATTTCGGATTGATCTCGTAGCGGTGCCGGTGCCTCTCGGATACCTTGCCGACTCCATACGCTTCGCGGACTACTGTCCCCTCCACAAGATCGCATGGGTAGGCGCCGAGGCGCATCGAGCCACCGTAATTTTTGCGCGCGAGTTTTTGCCTCTGCTCCGGCAGGATGTCGATGACCGGATGTGCGGTTTTCGGATCTATCTCTGTGGTATTTGCATCTTTGAAACCAAGAACGTTGCGTGCGTATTCAATAACGAGCATATGGAGCCCGTAGCAGAGTCCGAAGTATGGGATCTTGTTCTCACGTGCAAACTGCGCCGCGCGTATTTTTCCTTCGACACCTGTCTCACCGAAGCCACCGGGGACGATGATGCCGTCATACTCTTTCAATTCATTGATAGTCTCCGGCTTCTCCTGATACGTCTTTGCATTCAGCCAATGGATCTCCGGCTTGACACCGAGGTGATAGGCAGAGAATTTTATCGCCTCGATGACGGAGAGATACGCATCGGAGAGGACGAAGTCGCCGGTATCAAAATATTTGCCCACGATGCCGATTTTTACGACACCGTTGCCGTTGTGCGCATGTTCGGCAAAAGATTTCCATTCGGAAAAATCGGGGGTCTGCTTCGCACGCTTTCCCAAAAGACTCATGAGGATGTCGGAGAGTTTGTCGCGCTCGAAATTGAGCGGCACATCGTAGATGGAATCGACATCGGGCGCCGAGATGATACGGTCTGCCTGTACATTGCACCAGATCGCCAATTTTTCTTTGCGTTTTTTGTCGAGCATATGCGTCGAACGCGCGATGATGATGTCGGGCTGGACGCCGTAGGAATTCAGCATGCGGACGGCATTTTGCGTGGGCTTCGTCTTCATTTCGCCGACCGTGCTTGGCACCGGCAGGTACGAGACCATCACGAAGAGCACGTCGGACGGGCGCTCTAAGTGCATGACGCGCGCCGCCTCGATGAAAAGTGCGTTCTGGAAATCCCCTACCGTGCCGCCGATCTCGACGACCGAGACGTCGGAGCCCGAGGTCTTTGCCGCGTGTTTGAGGCGCTCGATGACTTCATCGCGCACATGTGGGATGGTCTCGACGCACTTGCCGCCGTAGCCCAAATTGCGCTCGCGCGCGATGACGGATTGGTAGACCATGCCGCTTGTCATGTAATCATCTGCACCCAAGTCGCGGCCCAAGAAGCGCTCGTAGTTGCCCATGTCTTGATCGGTCTCGAGACCTGAATCGAGGACAAAGACTTCGCCGTGCTCGATAGGATTCATCGTACCCGCATCCACATTGAGATACGGATCGATCTTGACGAGATTGACGGAGAGTCCGCGCGCGGTAAGAAGCTTGCCGATGGAAGCAACAGCGATTCCCTTGCCGACCGCCGACATAACGCCGCCCACGACAAAAATATATTTATGGCCTGCGCGCACGCGCTTCATATTTATAAGGATATCATGTCCGTAAGTACCTTCGGACAGCCAAATAGCTGGACAAAGCGCCGAGCGCGATACCGGTCCCAACAAGAACGAGGAAGAAAAGGAGGAAGTGAGCCGTATAATAATCGAACGAGTTGAAGGACCCGAAGAGGAGCTCGGTCGTCGGATCAAGACCGATCAAGACTGGATAGTACAAAAGGATCGGGAAAAGCAGCGCCAAGACGGCAATGCTCGATACGATACCGTAGAGCACTCCCGCGACCATGAAGGGGCCGCGCACATACCATTGTCCGGCGCCGACTAGATTCATGACACCGATCTCGTCGCGGGCCGTGTAGATCGCGAGCCTGATCGTATTGAGGACGATAAGCAAGGCGGAAATGGCAAGAAAGATCGTTTTCGCAATGCCGTTCCTCTGCGACGTGTCAATGATCGAGGTCAGCCGATCGATGGCGGTCTTGTTCTGGTAGAAATTCACCTTATCGATCGCGGCTCCCGCATCTGACTGGGCGTCCTGCTGCGCCTGCAGGTATTTTGCGATGCCTTCATACTGGCTCGTTTGTTTCGCACGCACCTCGAGCGAGGCGCCGAGCGGGTTTCCGCCGAGTTCATCGAGCGAGCCGATAATGAGCTGATCATTTTTATGACGTTCGCGGAAATCGGCGAGCGCTTGGTCGCGGCTGACGTATGCGACCGACGCGACCTCGGGCAGCGCTTCGAGGGATCTTTGGACCTGCTCTATCTGATCCTCGGTCGCGTTTGTCCGGAAGTAGACGGATACATCGACTTTGTTGGTGAGATCCTGCAGAGTCGCGCGCATCGCCGCATTGGAGATCATGATGTTGACGAGCATAAAAAGCATGATGGTCATCATGAGGATCGCGGAGAGCGAGACAAATCCGTTGCGGACAAAGCCCACAAGCCCGTACCGCGCTATTCGCTTGACCGTTGTCCAGAGAGACATAGTGATAAGTGTACTACGCTACAGAGAGTACTTCCCTTCTTTGTCGTCGCGGACGATGCGACCTTGATCCATCGTGACGACGCGCCGGCCCACGGAATCAACGACCGATTTGTTGTGTGTTGTAAGGAGAATGGTTGTCCCCAGATCGTTGATCTTTTTGAGGATCTCGACGATGTCGTGCGCGTTGATCGGATCGAGGTTGCCGGTCGGCTCATCCGCGATCAGGACATCGGGCTGGTTGACGATCGCTCGCGCGATCGCGACGCGCTGCTGCTCGCCGCCGGAGAGCTCATGCGGGAAGCTCCAGATCTTGTCGGAGAGGCCGACCAGATCGAGCACATGCGGGACATCCCCTGCGATGTCTTCGTCGCTTCGGCCCGCGACCTCGAGGGCAAAGGCGATATTTTCATAGACATTTTTCGTCGGGAGCAATCGGTAGTCCTGAAAAATCGTGCCGATATTGCGGCGGAGCTTGAGAAGGTCCTGATTGGAGAGTTTACCCACCTCCCGAGAACCGAAAAAGACCGCGCCTTCGGTCGGGATGACCTCGGCGAAGAGCATTTTGAGGAGTGTCGTCTTGCCGGCGCCCGAATGCCCCACGATGGAGACAAATTCGCCGGGGTCGACGCCGAGCGTGATGTCGACTACGGCAGGCGGAAAACCTTCGAAATAGATCTTGGTGACTTTGTCGAAAAATATCATAGTAACAATTTTTTATTATACCTTCTCCCCGAGACTATCCAAACTCTTTTCTTCATCTATGAAAGACTGAATGTCGCCATCGAGCACGCGCTCGACGTCGCGACGCTCGTGTTCGGTGCGATGGTCTTTGACCATTTGGTACGGATGCAGGACATACGAGCGGATCTGGCTTCCCCACTCTATTTTGGTCGAGGCGCCCGCCGAAAGTCCCCGTGATTCCTGCATTTGTGCCGCTTCGCGCAGTTGGTAGAGCTTACCGCGGATCATTTCGAGGGCCTTTTCTTTATTCTGCGCTTGAGAGCGCTCGGAAGTGACCTGCACATTGATGCCGGTCGGGATATGCGTCATGCGCACGGCAGTGTCGCGCTTATTTACGTTTTGCCCACCGGGGCCGCCCGAGCGCGCCACCGATATCTCAAGGTCTTTTTCAGGAATGTGGGTCTCGGGCACGTCCGGCAGCTTGGGCAACACCTCAACGAGTGAAAAGCTTGTCTGCCGCTTCCCTGCGGAATTGAAGGGCGACATGCGCACGAGGCGATGCACTCCGGCTTCGTGTTTCAAGGCACCATACGCTCCCTTGCCATCGATCTCGAACGAGATGCTCCGGAATCCGCCCATCGAATTTTCGTTGGATGAGAGCAGGCCCGTATTCCAGCCCTTGCCAGCAGCGTACTTTTTGTACATTTCAAAGAGAATGCGGGAAAAATCCTCGGCATCATCGCCGCCCGCGCCCGAAATGACGGAGAGGATCGCGTCGCTTTTGTCGTAACCGCCACCGCCCGCGAGCTTTGCCTTTAGTTCTTGATATTCCTTGAGCACCGCTTGCGCCTTGTCCTTGTCGGCCCAAAAGTCAGAAGCAAGCATGCGGGCCTCGATCTCGGCAATTTGGGTTTGAATAGACTCTTTGGTGCTCACAAGACGAGTATAACAAATGGAGAGAGGGGCATCGCGGCGCCCCCCTCGCTTCGCCTAGACCACAAGAGCAGGTTCGGGCTTTGGGATCATGAACGCGTGAATCTCTTCCCCGCGCACTCCCAAGAACCTTCGCACCTTCGTCACCTGATGGTGGGTAACTCCGCCATCCGATGCGGTCCTCGTCCACGTATCTCCCCGATCTACGGTGCATCGGGAATCATGGGCATATCGCAGTACCGTATCTGAACGAAGATAGCCGCCATCCCATCTCGTCAGGTGGAAGACAAGAGCATCAGCCATAGCCTTTCCCCGATTCTGTAAATGGATGAGGTGCACGAATGTGTCACCGAGCTCATTGTGCTGGCTGGCGTAATTTCGTCAATGAGTACCTTGGAGCCACCTCCGAGATTTGAACTCGGGACCCCCGCTTTACGAAAGCGGTGCTCTACCAACTGAGCTAAGGTGGCAAACACTCCAACGGCCAGCATAGTAGCATCCGGCGTCGTCAAAGTGGAGCCGATGTCCGGGATTGAACCGGAGACCTCGTTCTTACCAAGAACGTGCTCTACCAACTGAGCTACATCGGCGTGGTTGCCAAACGATACTATCACGCGTCCACTTGTAATAAAAATCCGGATGGTACACTACTCGGTATGGACGAGCGTCATGACAGCCCTCACCAAACCCAACCGCGGCGGCACCTCATCCGCTATTTCAGAGACAACCTCACGATTGTCATCGGCTTGGTCCTCATTTGGCGGGGTATATGGTATATCCTCGACGGAATCGATATCTTCTTTTTCGGCGGACATCACGGGCTCTCGGCGATCGCTGGAGTTATAATCGGCCTCCTCATACTCTACCTTCCCGACCGCGACCTGAAAGAGATCCAAAAACTCTAGGCCGGATAGTCTCGCAACTCTTCGATAAGCGGCGCGACCGCCGCGTCATTGATATCTTCTGGTTTGATGGATGTGTTAGCAAAAATCTGTTTTTCGATTTCCCGTGCCGCTTTTACGAGAACTTCAAAACGACTACTGTCCGGCGCGCCCACGCTTCGACCGCTCCCGAGGTAACGCTTGCGGCCTTCATCTATGCGCTCATTTAGGGAAAGAATGTGGTGTGGCCCGACTCTCAAATCGCTATACTGAACGACCTTTTGTTCAAACGAATCACCCGCGGAGACATGGTCAACTTTTGAGAAACCAACGCCCTCCATAAGGTTGATAACATCCTCCGGAAGCCCGACCTCGCTCATGATTGTCTGTGTTGCCGTATGCTCGTCCTCCCCGTATTTCTCGCGATAGTCAGCTTTGATCGATTCCCAATACTCAACTCCCTCGGGCTCTGTGAATTCTGGAAACAGCGAGAGTTCGAATTTCAAGATGTTGCCCATATCGTGAAAGAGACACGCAAGGACGACGTCTTTCTTGTTCACCGGCTTGTTGAAATGTTCACAGATGAGTTTCCCTACCGCTGCGACCCGCAGCTGGTGCATCTGCAGGCTCGGCATGATGGTGTATGCCGCATAGATCTCACGCGGAGTTTTCATGTCGATCATTTCCCCCTGCTCTCGCCGACGATCTCAGGACTCTCTTCTTCTCCCGATTGGAATGTCCAAAAGTTGCTTGGTTCTGTGCGCGAGCCGACGCGCTCAAGGGTCGACATCGCATGCGGTGCGTTGATTATCCCACTGTCGCAACCGAGCGAGCGCAGATGCCTTTCCGACGTATGAAGTATTTCGGCAAGTTCTCCCGCCTGATGTCTCTTCTCCGAAAGCCACACATGTGTAAGCGTACCAAGCCGCTGTCCCGTATCCACCTTCATCGCGACGAATCCATCAATGCCGTGCTCGCCACGCAAAACAAAAAGCTTGAGATGGTTGTCGACATTGAGGCTTTGCGGGAAAAGTTTTTTCAAATCGTCTATCCGCTCCCCTTTCGAAACTTTGAACTCGCTCGAATTGAGGGCGTCCCACTGAAGAGCGGCGACATCCCCCATGCTCTGCGAATATTCGTTCACACTGAGCGGTTCCAGCTTCATCCCTTCAAAATCCGGCACCGGCATCTGTCTCATTTTGTCATGACTTCCTCCTGCTGTTGGCATGAACATATACGGCTATCCTACCACACCAAACTTTGCGCGAGTGACGGGACTCGCCTCTCGCGTTGCTACGCTCGAAACCTTCGGCCTCTCTTCGAGGCCTGCGGCCCGCGGTTCGAGCCCCATGTTCGGAACAAGCATAGAAAAAGACCAGCACAAGGCCGGTCTTTTTCTTCGCTAGCGCGAGTGACGGGACTCGAACCCGCAGCCTCTCCCGTGACAGGGGAGTGCTCTAACCAATTGAGCTACACCCGCATTATTCGACGCGTCATTCTAGCAGAAACATGACCGTGCGTCGTGTGTCGGGGGAGAGACTCGAACTCTCGACCTAGCGCTTATGAAACGCTCGCTCTAACCGGCTGAGCTACCCCGACCTAGTGTGCAAAATGAGAATATCGCAGATTTTCATTTCACGCTATACTTGCGTGCATGTGGGGACACATTCTGCAGGTCAATTCCGTACTCTGGGCACTGTCGGGCGTATTTCTTATCTACGCCACGGGCGCCGCGATATTCTCGTGGTCGTGGAAACAATTCCTCCTCGCCCTGTTGCTATTTGTTTTCTTCTCGGTGACCGAGATCGTCTTTGCCGCCTTGCAGGAGCCCTAGTTCCTGCGCGACGCCGTTCCAAAACTCCTTGTCTTTCGAATGCGTGAGTATCTTTTCGACTTCGACGGGAGGCACCCATCGTGCTTCCGGATTCCACGGATCGGTCGGCATGAGCTTTTCTTCCGTCGTCCGGAAAAGAAACATGTGTATCGTTTTGTATTCACGCACATCGTCTCCCCCGTCTGGAGTCCCTCTGTGACGACCATAGGAACCAAGCTCTCTTATGAGCGTCAGACCTTCTAATCCCGTCTCCTCTTTGATCTCACGTTTCGCTGCCGAGAATGCGTCTTCACCTTCATCAATATGACCTTTGGGAAATCCCCAAAATTCTCCGGTGCCGCTCGCAACGAGCGCCACTTCCCCACGCGAGTTTACGACGATTCCACCGGCAGCTTCTGTCTTCTCCATTTTGTTGCGGGGGCTAGACAATCTGGGAAACCCACGGTTTTCCCATTCCTTCCTCCACGGGGAACTCCCGTTCCCCGACCCCCTCCCAAGTCCCGCCCTTATAGCAGGATTGTGAAGAAAATCTTTTCATGTTGCGGGGGCGGGACTTGCACCCGCGACCTCAAGGTTATGCGTACCGCTACGGCTTTTGCCGCCCCACTCACCAAATGGCGAGTGAGTTTGTAGTCTGGACTATACCTTCACCCTGGGAAATTTTACATCTCACCAGGGGCCTGCCATCTAGTCTCTACACCTTCCCAGCTCCAGTTTTGAGAAACGAAATTCATTTTCCAAAACTGGGGCTGGACTTGGCTCGGTATTGCCACGTCGCACCGCGAGAGAGGTTTCACCGAATTTGACAGGTGTTCCGTTCACAATTACTCGTGAGCGAGCCCAATTGAGCCTTGCGAGCTACTACTGCTCCACCCCGCTATCGCAAGTCTACTACAAATGAGAGGTCGGCGCAATGAATTCTTGAAAACACTTACTCAATAAAGCGCGATTCTTTGAGCACTTTTTCATACAGCGCGATGACGCGCCGCGTCTCGCGCGCGGTGAGATGGTGCGCGCTACCGTCGTGTGCGATCCTGTTGCGGATCTTGTGCGCCTCCCACGCGAGATCTATGGTATTGAAATTCGCGCGATCGACGCCGCGCATCTTATCCGCCATGGTCTCGCCTTTGTAGCCCATCGTGTCGAGGAGTTCGTTCAACATGATGTCCGCTTCGAGGATCGCGAGACGCCAGGATTGCTCGGAATCGCTTGTGGCCTGTTCGAGGATCCTGTTCCAGCGCAATTGGCTCTTCGGCACATCGTGCGCAACGACCGTGCGCTGCGCCGAGGCAAATTTACGCCTCTCCAACTGGCGTATTTGAAATACGCGTATGGTGCAATAGATCACGAGGGCGGCGAGACACAAGGTGATGAGGAGTGAGAACGCGACAAACGTACTCCACTGCTCGAAGAGCCGGTCGTACGCTCCCGGCGCCGAGGCTACCTGCAAGTACTGAACGACTTCCGGAGCGGAGACAGGATGTGTGAGAGGGGTGGCGAGTGGCGATACCTCGCCGGCGGGAGCCGGCACGCCGGTCCCTGCGACGGTCATCACCGCACCGGGTATCCACTTAAACGCAATCTCGCTCAAAAACCACAGCGCCGACCCTATAGAACTACCGGCCGATGGATCGGTGTACATAACGAAGATTATAACCTGCTGTTGAGAGCTTGCCGTGGTTCCTCCTGCGTTAGTGGCCCGCGCGTGCTCGCGCGTGCCCGAAACTCCTCGTATCTGCCTTCGGCAGACACTCGGCCGCTACGCGCGCCTCGTGGCGGTTTCGCCCACCGCGAAGAGAATCTCTTCGCTCCCCCACGGACCGATTATCTGAAATCCGACTGGCAACTTTTTCCCCTCTCTCTCGACGGTACCTCCGGGGACGGAAATCGCCGGCACTCCTGCAAGATTCACGGGCACGGTGAAAATATCTTCCAGATACAGGGATACGGGGTCGTTATTTTTCTCACCGAGCTTGAACGCGGGCGAAGGGGTCGTCGGCATGACGATCGCATCAACTGTCTGGAATGCTTTTGCAAAATCCGCGCGTATGAGCTCGCGCACCGAACGCGCTTTCCGATAATAGGCATCGGCGTAACCCGAAGAGAGCACAAAGGTACCGACGAGTATCCTCCGGCGAGTCTCGGGTCCAAACCCTGCTGCTCGCGTCTTTGAATAGACTTCCCCTATTACATCCGCAGGGACAGATAGTCCGTATCGGATGCCGTCGAGTCGTGCGAGATTCGTGGAAACTTCTGCTGGATTGATGATGTAGTAGACCGCGAGCGCGTATTGCAAGGACGGGAGCGCGACGTCGACAATCGAGTACCCTTTGTCCTCCAACGTTTGCAGTGTGACTTCAAACTGCGCCCGCATTTCCGCATCAAGATCTTTCAAAGACTCACGCGGCACACCTATCACCTTTCGCTCAGTCTTCGCGGATGCGATATCAGGCAGAGAAGTGCTGTCCATTGGGTCGTGCCCGCGGATCGCATCAAAAAGAATTCGTGCGTCGCCAACGTTCTTGCCCAGCGTGCCTATCTGATCGAGCGAAGAAGCGGCGGCAATAAGGCCGGAGCGGGAAACAGCCCCGTACGTCGGCTTCAGCCCGACGATGCCGCAAAAAGCCGCGGGTTGGCGGATGGAGCCGCCGGTGTCGCTGCCGAGTGCCGCGAGTGCCATCCCTGCGGCAACGGCAGCGGCAGAACCGCCCGAGGTGCCGCCGGGGACGCGCGAGATATCGTGGGGATTTTTGGTCGGGCCATATGCGGAATTCTCTGTAGAGCTTCCAAGCGCGAATTCATCCATGTTGGTGCGACCCAAGAATACTGCGCCCTGTGCTCTGAGTTTGGAGATGACGGTCGCATCATACGAGGCGACATAATTTTCTAGCATTTTTGATGCGGCGCTAGCGACACGTCCCTCTATTAAAATATTGTCTTTGACCGCGATAGGAATGCCCGTGAGCGGCTGCGATTTCCCCGCCGCGATCATCGCATCGGCCGCTTTAGCTTCTTCGCGTGCCGAATCCGCCCATACTTCGAGGTACGCGTGTATCTCGCCGTCTTTTTTTGCGATTGCATCGAGATACGCCTCCGTAAGCTCAAGCGCGGAATACTCCTTGGCATCGAGCGCGCGACGGGCTTCGGCGATGGTGAGCGTGGAAAGGTCCATGTTATTTTTTCTTGCGCGAAATGACCTGCTTCACCGCAATGCGGTCCCCTTCCCGCGCAGGCGCGGCATCTAGAAGTGCCTTGGTATGCTTGCCGCTTTCAATAGGATTCTCGTCCGCGCGCATGATATTGCGATGCTCAGGCGACTTTGCCTCTTTCCCCGCATCAGCTTTTTGTATCGTCTCGACAAAATGCAAAATCTCCGGAATTTCCTTTTCCAGCTTCGCCAACTCATCTCCTGAAATCTCCAACCGCGCCAATCTAGCGAGCGCAGCAATATCTACAGTCATGGCGGAATGATACAAGAAAAGCTGGTTTCCCGCGAGGCGGTGAGTTTAGGCTAGTTCTCTCGACTGCGCATATTTTGTAAATAGTTCTTGAGTTTGGGCTTGATTGAAATTCTCGAGCAAAGCACGTGCCATCAATGCATTTGCAACGGAAGAGTTAAGCTTGTGACCGTAAATTATTATCCTCTTTGTTCCGCCTAATTCTTCTGGATTGCGATTGGCCCCAAAAAGTGAGGCGGCATATTCTTCGTTAGTGGCACTTATCAAAGTCCGACTTATACCCACAATTGGCTTCCCTTTGAGGGCCTCTTTAATACACGCATTCCTAATGCCGTTACCTGTATTTCCTAAACTATGCGCTGCGATCACAACGGCCCTATTCTTAGAATCGCGAATACCGGGTATCACGATTCTTGGAATCGAGTCTTTCTTTCCAAGATCAGGGTTGTAGATACTCTCTAAGGTATCGTAAAGATTCTCGACTGTTATTTTGTGTACGATGTGTGATTCGGATGGTGACTTGCGAGCTTCCCAACGCGCTGGTCCATATTCCTTTGAGACAGAAGCTATAGGAATATTGTGTTGATGTGGTGAATGGAAGGTGGATTGTTGCTCGATGAGTCGACTTTCTGTCGGATCGACCTTTATAACATCCGAACCTTTGTACAAATTACCTTGGAATACCCAATAGGCGCCTGGGGGTAAATCCCGATTTGCTAGTCGTGCCGCGTCTAGAAAGTTTTGTGGTGCATCTGATCCGGCTTCTACGTGCGACCGATTCGCGCCAGCAAGAATTAGCGGCGGTAATTCCGTGTCGAACGTAAAAGCGTCGTACAGCTGCAAAAGTGCCATATCTGCAGTATCTGTGCCCTGTCCACCTAAAAGTGGTTTATGCGGCTCTTGTATTGCACGCTTAATCAGTGTAGTAATAAGAGGAGCCGTAATCTGACTTTCAAGGTGGGAGCTATCGCCACTGAACAAGGGAATAAAGGGTCCCCGAACAAAATCCTTTACTTGCTCATTTAATAAATCATCTGTATGAGCCCAAGAAGAAAGATGTTCCCCAACATCACTTATTGCGGGTTCGGTGCGCTGGAACTGCGAGTATAGCTGTATGGCTAGTTTTCTATCAGCCGCAATTAGCTCTTGTGGATTATCACTAAAATAGCCCACCTTGGTCTGCATTTCTTTTAAGGCGTCATCGTCGAGATTTCCAGTCCCAATCTTCTGTCCATCCCGAAAAATCATGTCCCAAGTACCACCGAGCTTGAAAAAATTTACTTCCGTCGGTTTTATCTTTTCATTCGATTCGGGACGGTTCGGACCCCCCCCTAGATTTCCAATGCCTTCAACCATGTCGAGATAGTATCACTTGTTCAACAACTTCAAAAAACCGTCCTCCGTCAGGACCGAAACGCCTAATTCTTTAGCTTTGTCGAGTTTTGAGCCCGCCTCAATGCCCGCTATCACCGCCGTGGTCTTCTTTGATACGGAGGACGAAACATCCCCACCGAGGGCACGGATTTTTGCTTTGGCCTCGTCGCGCGACATGGATTTGAGAGAGCCGGTCAAGACGTAGGTCTTGCCCGCGAGCGGGAGCGAGCGGGCTGCTTTGCGAGGCGGTGATTTTATTGTCAGGACCTTTTTGAGTCGCGCGAGCAGCTTGAGGTTTTCTCTGTCGTGGAACCAATCATGCACGGCTTTCGCCATGATATCCCCCATTCCCTCTATCGCATTAAGCTTCTCCTCGCTCGCTTGCGCGAGCGCGTCGAGCGAGCGGAATTCCTGCGCGAGGAGAATCGCGGTCTCTTCACCGATATGCGGGATGGAGAGCCCGACCAAAAGCCGCGCAAGTTCGACTTCGCGCGATCTTTGGATGGACTCGATGAGTTTTTTCGCCGACACTTCGGCAAATCCTTCGAGCGGAAGCACGTCGCCCTCTTCGAGCGTGAAGATGTCGTCGAAGTGCTGGACGAGACCCTCTTCGAGCAGGAGGTCGACTGTCTTCTTACCCAAACCTTCGATGTCGAGCGCATGCTTCCCCGCGAAGTTGTGGAAGACGCGCCGCGACACGGCAAACGAGCTTTTGTCGACGCATCGCCACGCCACTTCCCCCGGTACGCGCTCTATCTTGCCGTCGCCACCGCATTCCGGAATGTGACTTGGCCACTTAAATTTTTTGGCACCTTTGGGCCGCAAGTCTTTGACCACTTCAACAATTTCTGGAATGACATCACCCGCTTTCTGGAGCACCACAGTATCTCCGATGCGTGCGTCGAGGCGTTTTATTTCATCTTCGTTGTGCAAGGTCGCGCGTGACACCGTCGTCCCCGCTACCGAGACAGGCTTGAGGTGCGCGACGGGTGTAATGACACCGGTGCGCCCCACCTGAAAGACGACGTCTTCGAGAATGGTGGTCACCTGCTCTGCGGGAAATTTGAGCGCGATAGCAAAACGAGGGGCTTTGCCGGTATAGCCCAAGGCGTCCTGATATTTTTTCTCGTTGACTTTGATGACGACTCCGTCGGTCCAGTATTCCTGATGCCGCCCTTTCTTTTTCCACGTCTCCCAAAAATCGATGCACTCCTCGATATTTTTTGCCAGAGAGTGATGCGGGTTCACCTTGAACCCGAGTTCGCGCAAATATTCGAGCTCCTCTGCTTGGGTAGACGGCATGTTCTCGCTCGTCTCTGCGACATCATAGACAAACATATCGAGCTTGCGTGAAGCCGCAATACTCGGGTCAAGCTGACGGATAGAGCCCGCCGCGACGTTACGGGGATTTGCGAATGGCGGCTCGCCCTCTTTCTGTCTCTTTCGATTGAGCGCCTCCAAATTCTTCGAGCTCATCCACACTTCCCCCTCGACGATGATGTCGACCGGCCGCTCGAGCGAGAGCGGGACCGATTCGATGGTCCTGATGTTGTGCGTGACGCCTTCGCCGACCGTACCATCGCCGCGCGTTGCGGCATTTTTGAGAAGACCGTCCTTATACTCCAAAATGACTTTGAGGCCATCGATCTTGAGCTCACAGGTATACGTTGGCTCAACATCGCCTTGCGTCGGGCGGAGGAATCGCTTCACGCGTGCATCAAACTCCTGCATTTCCTCGGGCGTAAAAGCGTCGTTGAACGACCACTGCGCTACTTTGTGCCGTACTTTCTTAAAACCCGGGAGTGGTGCCCCAGCCACGCGTTGCGATGGCGAATCAGGCCCTATAAGCGATGGATGGGCCGCCTCTATCTCCGCAAGCTCGTGCTTGAGTGAGTCGAGCGCTTCGGCAGAGATCTCTTCTTTGTCGTATACATGATAGAGTCGCCGGTAACGGTTTATCGTCGTTTTGAGCTTTTCGTAACGCGCGCGCACATCAGCCGGTACAGCCATACGCACGCATCATAACAAGGTCAGTACCGCAACTCCACCGACCTCTGCAGCGCCCGCGTACTCGAGAGAATTGAGGCACAGCTGGTGCTATAGCCGTCGGCGTGAATGATGGTCCTTATAGGAGCAGTCGGACTAGACTGACAATCACCGTCCTCGAACGTCCCCTGACACTTTGTGACAGACACCTGCGCACAGAGCTCGCCCGAGACCTCGGTACTGAAAAGACCGATCTGCTCCGACGTCATGACATACGGGTACGAACTCCCGACTTGATTCACAAAATTTAGAGCAACGGCGTCGCATTTGGGTGTGATAGAAGTCGGGGTGGTCGAAGCAAAATACTCGAACCGGAAATCCCAGTACAGCGCGCATTCCGCGATCGTGTCGGCTGCATAGAAGGCAAACTGCGAATCCCTCCCCAAAGCGGAGAGTGTGACTTGTTTTTGCGCGATGCTAAAGATCGCAGCGCCGACTGCAAGCACGACAGAAGAAACGAGTGCGGCAAGAAGCAGCGTAAATCCCCTTTGGGTGTTTTTGCGGAAGTTCTTCATAGTCATAGTTGGCTCGAGCCGTCGTTGACCCACCGATACATATTCTCCGAAATGGTGAAGGTGCGTCTTTGGACAGCGCCCGTCTGCCACGAGACCGTAACCGTCACGCGAAATTCATCTTCCCCCACTGGGTACACGTGCACTACCCGCGTAAAATTCGTGTCCCTCCAAGAAGAATCGGGGTCATATCCATACAACACGCCATTGGTTTGAAGCGCCGGACATGGTGCGGAAGTGGGACAAGGGACGATCACACCTTCTTCGGAGTAATCACTCTTCCGTACATCGATCACGAAAGGTTTATCCTGACCGCTACTGCTTATGGGAATGATCGTGGGGTCAAAAATATCAATTAAGGAACCGTCTGAACTCTGCGCAATCCTCAGGACCTGCGCATCGCGGAGAGAGCGTACCGCCTCGATCGCTTCCTGCGCGAGATAAAAGGCGGTAATCTGGTCGCGCGCGTAGTAAGCCGACCCGAGGCTCCTCGATGCAAGCGTCATCGGAGCCACGACCGCAATGGTAAGAAGCGACACCGCGACCAGGGTCTCGATGAGAGTGAACCCCTTACCACTTTTGCTAGCGACCACGAAACCAATTCTTTTTTTCAACTCCCTCATAGGATTGCCGTTGTTTTTGAGATGAAGCTCTCGTGCCCTTGCAAAAGATTCATTAGAAAACGCCTCGTAATATAAAAGTTTCCAGGGGGTATATCGCTTCGTAGAAATAACACTGCCCTGATTATGTTCGACCAAGCGTTTTCTAAGATTATGCGTAAAGCCGATATAAAGTTCGTGCGAAAACCGCATGCTGTTGAGTACATATACATAGCAAAAGTGGTAAGGGGTCATAGATCAAGTACTCGTTGGACCGCAGTTGCTTGGATGTGGAATGTGGTGCGCGCGGTCGTGCCCTCAGCCCCTGCGCTCCCTTTGATGACGATGACAACCTTCGGCTGCGTTGTATCGCCCGAGTCAGTGCCCACGACAAAGAAACGCATCTCCTCGATAGATACCTCCGGCGCGGTGATGGCGTCGTACGCGACCGGATTGCTCGTTGAACGCTCTAATCGGGTACCGTTGAAGCGGTAGAACCAGCGCGGCTCCTGCGGGTCGTTAGGTTTGAATGAAAGAGCAGTTCCTCCGTTCGGGCAATCGGTGCCAGAATCACATTGGTAGTCGCTCCCTGTGCGCACAGAGCGCACCATGCCGTCGAGCGCGATGTTGAGGTTGTTCATTACTGATTGCAGCGCCTGCGCCTTGCGATTGGCGTGTATGAGAGAGAGAAGTGCCCCGACGCAAACGAGCATCACGACCGCGAAAAGCCCGACAGCGACTATCATTTCGATGAGGGTAAAGCCTGAATCCGCCGTGAGGCGCCGCCCCAGGCGGTTCGACTGTCGGCCTGCGGCCGATGGGAGAAGGTTCACGTCGGAACGAGCACGTTCCGACGAAAAAAATCTTGCGAACTTGTGTTTGATCCCATCCATACTATTGAGAAGCTTCCCTCTTGACCGAGATCTGACCGTTGTTCTCGACCACGACACTCATGACATCGTTGCGCGGAGAGCGGAGGATGATGCGCGCACTCGAATGCAAACCCGACTGGCCATTTTTCCGTATATACGCATCCGCCTCCGGCCTCTTAAAGACAATGTCGAGTTGGGTAGAGGGATAGGCGTTCATACAAGTCGTCGCATCACTTCCTGCCGGCGCGCAGAGACCGATTATCTGGAATCCGTTGCGGATCGTATACGGTGAGGGAGATACATTCTCACCGTTAGGTAGAGGCTCCCGGTCGAAAAAGCCATCCTCGTCGACATCTCCAAACAGCATGTAATTCTGAGAAAGGGCCGTTTCGAAATGCACGCCATACGCGGTGCTGAAGTCATCCGTCCCCGTCCCATATCGCTGCACCGAGATGCTGTATACCTGCGCTTGCCGGATAGAGAGCGCTACATCGTATGCAAGATTCTGGAGTTGTACGACACCTCCGAAGCGGCCGTTGTTGGCAAGCACGACGCCGGTCACAACCACGATAATGGCGGTTACTGCCAAGAGTTCGATAAGGGTAAACCCCTTATCACTTTTTAAAAAGTGGTAAGGGGTAAAAGCCCGAAGACTTCGAGTGGATCTATGCCGTACAGTGTTGCGAACCATATGATGATGCAGCTGAATATGAGAAACGGCCCAAACGGAATCTCGCTTTTCATTGTAAACCCTCCAGCGCCTATATCGGCCGAAGTTATCCCGAGTGTGTACAGCGCACGGACGATGCGTGGCAGAGGAAGGAGTATGCCCACCGACACGATAGCGCCGACGACGAACGCACCGAAAACCGCAAAGATGCCGAGTACAGGTCCGAGGAGCCATCCGATACCAAGCGCCAGTTTTGCATCCCCCAGTCCCATCCACCGTCCGCCCGAGAAAAGCCAGAGCGCAAAGAGGGGCGCGGCAACAACGGGTCCCGCAAAGACAAACCACCATGGGTTGAACTCTCCCGAGAGAGGTAGAAGGAATTGGGAGACGAACGCGAGGCCCGCAAATGCGTATGCCCACTCATCGGGAATGATGGTGTGTCGGAGGTCATAGACGCTTATCGCAACAAGGAGCGCCAGAATGAGACAACTGATCACTTGGGGAAGGATGGAGAGCGATGACGCACCGATGAAGCCAAATAAAATCGCGGTTGTAGCCTCAACAAACGGGTATTGGGGCGATATCCGAGCTCGACACGCCCGACACCTACCTCCGAGCGCCAGCCATGAGACAACCGGCAGCATGTCGTACCATCGAAGCTGTGCGCCACAGCTCATACAACCACTTCGCCCGCCGATCGAGCGTACGCCGTGGCGAAGGACGACGACGTTGAGAAAACTCCCGACAATGAGGCCAAAGAGTCCGAAAACAATTGCACTCATCGTCGAAGTATATAGCACAAAACCCCGCGTTCGAGGCGGGGTTTTGGGCGTGTAGAGTAGAGAAGAGATGCGGTCCTTACGGGGCGACGTTGTAGCAGTAGCGATTTGCCCCTCCGGTGCAACTTGTCGTGTCGGCCCCCGCAGTAATGTCACCTCCTGCAACGACGGTGTCTCCGGCGTCCGAATTTAGAGCGGTATGACCGCTAGTCTCAAGATTGGCACCGAGTTCATAGGAAGCACCGCTTGAAGTCTGATCGTAATCGTAACAGCTCGCTTCCGCGCCGGTAGTGCAAGCTGTTCCAGGGGAATCAGAAGGGTCCGTTGGCATCGTAGCAATATAACCAGCATCCACCAAAGCAGCGGTTGTCAATTCAGCTGGATACGCACTGTTTGCATCGTAGTAAAGCTCAAGAGCGAGCTGGAGCTGCTTGATGTCCGAAACACGACGTGCGTCGCGGCCTTTGGTGCGTGCGCTATTGAGTGAGGCAAGGACGATCGAAGAAAGGATGCCGATGATCGCAATGACGACCAAAAGCTCGATCAACGTAAAACCCTTCGATTGACTCAGGGCGAGGCCCCTCTTGTAAAATGTCTTCATAATATAGTGAATACTTGCTAAATTAGCTTAATAACGAGTACGCCCATTGTATACCCCTCCTCTACCCTCTCAAGATGGGCGTGGGGATAACAAAACTCTAGAAGGAGGAAGCTATGTTGTAGATAGGCAACAAGACAGAGGCGAGGAGTATGGCAACGCCGACGGCAAGAATCACGATCATGAGAGGCTCGATAAGCCCGACTAGGGTATCGACAGCGTTATTCACCTCGCGGCGGTAAAACCGCGCCATGGTCTCGAGGATCTTTCCCATATTTCCCGTCTCTTCGCCGATTTTGACCATAGCCACGATGATTCCGGGGACTTCCGGATGCTTGCGAAACGCTTCGGAGAGGGGCATGCCGCCTTTGACATCAACCGCGGCGTCGGCGAGCACTTTTTCATAGACGGCATCTCCCACGACCGATCCGGTGATCTCGAGACCACGCAACACCTGAATACCGCTCTGAAGCATCGTCGCGAGGTTATCCGCGATACGCGAGAGGAAGATCTTGCGGTAGATATTACCGATAGCTGGCGTCTCAAGGCGCGCGCGTGAGAGTACTTCTCTGCCGTGTGTCGTACGTGAGAATCGGTAGAGAAAGACTGCCCCGATAACGAGGAGGATGAGAATGAGGACGATGTAGCGCGAGATGAATCCCGAGAGTCCGATCACGATCTTGGTATACAGCGGGACGTCTTGCCCGACCTCGTCGAGCATACTCGCAAGATTCGGGATGACCAGCGTCATCATGAGGACCATGACCACGACGAAGGTGAGCATGATGAATGCCGGATAGACGAGCGCATTGCGGGCTTTCTGGGTAAGTTCGTAGTTGCGATCCAGGTAGTCTGCGAGAAAGGCGAAGGTCTCGTCGAGCTTTCCGGACTCCTCGCCGGCGCGCACCATGTTTACGTAAAACGGGGAGAATGTATCGGGATGCCGCGCAAGAGAGGCCGAGATCGAACTCCCGCTCTGCAGATCGTTGCCGATCGCTGTCAACTTCTCGCCCAATGCAGCAGTACGGGCTTCTGCCGCCAACAACCGGAATGCACGCAAAGCCGAGACCTGCGCTTCGAAAAGGGTCGTGATCTGGCGGGAGAGCATGACGACATCCGCATTGGTCACACGATCGAAAAGTGAGAGACGGTGAGACAGAAGTGTCGATTTCTCTGCAGGGTCGATACCGGAGATTACCAAGCCTCTCCTCTGGAGGGCAGCGATCGCGACGTCCATGTTAACCGCGTCGATCGTGCCTTGCCGCTCGTTGCCTTCCGCATCAAGGGCAGTGTATTTGAATACGGCCATATCTTAGAGAAGTTTTTGCAGGACGTTTGGATTGAGGGAGTGTTGATAGGCACTTTCAGGGGTGATCTCGCCGCGTGCGACAAGCTCGGCGAGCGAGCGGTTCATGTCGATCATACCTTCGGTCATTCCGGTCTCGATCACCGTGTTGATCTCGTGCGTACGCTTTTCACGAATAAGGTTTGCGACTGCTTTGTTGTTGATGAGGAGCTCGTAGCTCGGAATACGTCCGCCGGAAATGCGCGGAACGAGGCGCTGGGAGAAAATGCCGGCCAAAGACGCGGCGAGCTGCAGGCGTATTTGATCCTGCTGCCCGCCGGGGAAGGTGTCGATAATGCGATCTATGGTCTGCGCGGCGTTGTTGGTGTGCAAGGTGGAGAAGACGAGGTGGCCGGTCTCGGCAGCGGTCACCGCCGCCGCCATAGTCTCCGGCCCGCGCATCTCTCCGACCAAAATGACGTCGACATCCTCGCGGAAGGCCGAGAGGAGTGCTGATGCAAAATCCTTGGTGTCGATACCGACTTCGCGTTGATCGATGAGTGATTGTTTCGGTTCGAAAAGATACTCGACCGGATCCTCGATCGTGATGATGTGCTCCATTCGCTCAGAATTGATGAGTTCGATCAGAGATGCGAGTGTCGTTGTTTTCCCCTGCCCCACCGGCCCGACGACCAAGAAGAACCCCTGCTCTTTTCGCGCGAATGACGTCAGTACATCGGGGAGATTGAGATCTTTGACGGTCAGGATCTGCTTCGGGATGAGACGGAGCGCGATCGAGATAGCTCCCCGTTGGAAATACGCGTTGCCGCGAAAACGGTACTTTTCGGGGCTCTCGTATGCAAAATCTATCTCCTGATGCTCCCTGAAGCGTTGTTCAAGCTCCGGAGAGATCAGGGCTTTGAGGAAGCCTTGCGTGTCTTCTCCGGTCAATACCGGCTCTTTAAGCATCGGAGAAAGAGCGCCCGCGACGCGGATCGTGGGGTGCGCACCAGTCGAGAAGTGCAGATCCGAGCCGCCTTCGTGGACGACCACATTGATATATTTTTTCAGGAGCGCGGGATAATCATTCATATATTGAATAGTATAGAGAAATGATACCAGTACTAGGCTCGGTGCTTTGCCAGCTCTTCGTGCACCGTGTTGACAACTTCCGACGGGATCATGCTTGCCTTCACGATGTAGCGTGCGGCGCCAAGCTCTGCTGCTTTTTCTTTCTCGGATTCGTCGCTTTGGTTCGTGAGTGCGATTTTGATCGAATTGCCCGCAAGATGTTCATCAGAGAGTGCCTTCAAAAAAGAAAATCCATCGAGTTCGGGCATCGTGAGGTCAAATAGGATCACGTCGGGCTGAAATCCCCCGCGGAGTGTCGTAAGTGCCTCATTGGCCGAGAGACATGCCTCGACCGTGTGTCCGGCCTGGGAAAATTTCATCCCATACATATCCAGAAGGAACTTGTCATCGTCGATGAGAAGAATGCTGCCTTTTGTTGCCGGTGTATCTTGTTGGGTCATACGTTGGTGGTCTCGGGCGCTTCCGTCTCCGGAGCAAGCTTCGGGTCTGCGGGACGGGGCGGCTCGCCCTCATCACCCGCAAGCAGAAGCGTGCTCAAGGTATTTACTTCGGAAAACGGAACGTGCTTATCGAACGCTTTAATCATAGCATCCTCCTGCATGGTGAGCATGCCTTGCGCACGCGCAGCTGCCCAAATACGCGAGTCGACGGGGTTGTCGAGGACGATCCGCTCGATATCGGAGGACATTTCCAACACTTCGAATACCGCCATACGCCCGCGCAAGCCCGTAGGACAGGTGGGGGTGCGCACCGGCTCATAGACGGCTTCAGGTATTTTGAAGCGGTACTTCTCGGGAAGTGATTTGAGCTGCTTTTCGATGCTCTTGCGCTGCGACGTGCCGAGCGCAACCTCGCTCGCTGCGTCCGGACAAAATGTGCGCACGAGACGCTGCGCAATCGAGAGTATCAAGACCGGCGGGATGAGGTACGGATCGACCCCCATGTCGATAAGGCGCGGGATCGTCCCGACCGCATCGTTGGTGTGTATGGTCGACAAGACGAGGTGACCGGTGAGAGCTGCCTGAATGGCAAGTTTTGCGGTCTCGCCATCGCGGATCTCACCCACCATGATGACATCGGGGTCTTGGCGCAAGGTCGTCCGCAAACCGTTGGCAAACGTATACCCGATCTCAGGACGCACCTGTGACTGGATGACACCCTCAACGTAGTATTCAATGGGGTCTTCGAGGGAAAGGACATTTTTGTGCTCACGGTCGACCTCGGTCAACATCGAGTAGAGCGTCGTGGATTTTCCGGAGCCCGTCGGCCCTGAGATCAAGACCAGTCCGTGCGGGGCCGAGACGGCTTTTCGTATCAAATCTAGATTCCGTGGGGTGAGGCCGATTTGATCGAGGGGAATGAACCCCTGCTCGCGGTCGAGGATGCGGATGACCACTTTCTCCCCGTTGTAGGAGGGAAAGGTGGAAACGCGGAAGTCGATCTGACGCGTATCGATCGAAGCCGAGAAGCGACCGTCCTGCGGCTTGCGCATTTCGTCGAGCCTGATCGAAGCAAGGACCTTTACGCGCGCGACGAGCGCACGGTGCGTGGAGAGCGGCAAGATCACGTTTGTATGCAGCTCACCGTCGACACGGTAGCGTACCCGCACACCCGAGGGCTGTGGCTCGATGTGGACATCGGAGGCTTTGCCGTCGACCGCGTATCGCAATATTGTCGAGACGATCTTGATCGTCGGAGCGTCTTCGGTGATCTTCTCCATTGTCGCACCCTTCCCGATCGAGGGGTTTTCGAGGTCGAGCGAAGAATTTTCGTGCTCGCCTCCCTGCGCAGGCAAACCTGTTTTCCCTTTTTCTTGTACGTGCTCTGCCGCGAGGTCAGAAACGGCCCGCTCGACCTCTCCGCTCAATCCACGATACATCCCCAACACCTTATCGAAATCCTCTCTGCCGATCTTATAGATCTTGAAGGGCATCCCGGTCGTCCGCGCGATAAAATTCAAGGCGTCGATCCCTTCGATGTTGTCGGGATCCAACATGCCGACCTCGAGAACACCTTCGACAACTCCCAAGGGCACTAATCCGTAGTGTGTCGCCGATTCCTCGGGGATAAAGCGGAGCGTATCGTATGCGATCTTTGCGTCACCTATAGTGCGCACCGGCACATCGCCGACGGGCTGAGCGCTCGTCGCACCTGCCGTTGTGGTTCCCGCTCCCGGCATACGATATGTTACCGGCGCGGCGGCGTGACGGTTTGGGGACTTGTGGTGCTCCTCGGTGGGAGCCGTGACTGAGCCGAGAGCGGCGCAAATGGATTCGTACGACCTACCGGCTCCGGTATGATCTCGGTCGAGAAGTCCTTCAAAAGGATGAACGCCGGATCTTTGAAGATCGTCCCATCGAGCTTGACTGCTCGTAGTGCCAAGAGCGTGGAGACAATTCCCTGATCGACGGACGGACCGGAGACTGAAGTTGGCGTCGAGACGAGGTCATTCTCGACAGGAGAGGACGACAGGCCAAACCATACCGCGCCCGCGACGACAAGCGCGATTACGACGAGGAAGATTTTATTTCGAAAGAGGGATTCCATACACTAGTTATTTGAGCCAGTACGTACGCAACGTGATGTTGTAGGTATACAAGGGCTCGGTCGATCGTGCACCGGCGGTTGGGTTTGCACCTTGCGGAAATGGATTCGTCGCACTAGAGGCGGTCGATTGGATACTTGCCCCCGAAGCAATAGAGAGCGAGACGAGATCGACGATGCGCAGGCTCGATTCGAGCTCGGTTAGGAACTGGACGAATTCGGTATAGGTAGCGGTCGTGCTGAAGGTAAACGTGAGCGAATCATACTTTTGATTCGATGCGCCGATGGCGCCAAGTGCTGTCTGACCTTTCACCGTGTCCTTCTGCGAACTGGAGACATCGACATTTTGGAGGGCGATCCCGTAGTCCGCAGCGAGGTTGTCGAGATCAAGGATGAGACGGACATTGTCGACGTGATCAGGAAGTAATTTTTGGAGACGTTGGATATCGCTTTCATTGAATGTATTGAAGCGCGAGAGCAACGACTGTTTCAGGCTTTGAAGTTCTGCTGCCTTATCGAGCGCTGCATCGTACTGGGCAATATTCGCACGGAGTACTTGCGCGTTGTCGTACGCAGGCTTCGTGTACCAGAAGAATGCACCTCCCGCAAGCATGACTCCAATGATGGCAATAATGAGCCGCATATTATCGTGGGGGTGTTGTGGTCGGGCTCGGTGTCTGCGGTGTGGACGTGGCCCGCTCTTCACCCCCAAATGGTGACGCCGGAGACGAAGGCGTGCCTTGCGGGGGTGCTGCAGGACTCTGCGCATCCCCTCCCGAGGCGCGAGCGAGCTGTGCTGCGTAGTTGATGGCGGCGGGGTTCACGACCGCAGAGAGATCAAAATGGACGCCGTCCGGTTGGCGCGCGATATTGGAGAATATTGGGTTCGCGATAACTCCGTTCTTGCTAAAAAGATCCGCCTGCAGTGCTATCGAATTTACACTCTGGGCAATACCAGCCATTTTGATGGCCAGATTCTGTGGGTCGGTAGCCTGAAAATCCAGCGTTTGAAACGAGACCGTCTGTAGTGTGGCTTGCTCCAGTGCAAGAAAGAAGAGTGAGGGCCCTATGTGCGCGCTTAAGACCCGATCGGCCGAATGCATCCGGTCATCGAGGCGCGTGAGCTGTTGGATGAGAGCCGGCTGGAAGGCGGCCTTTGCACGGTCAAGCTGTGCTAGCTTCGCGGTATTCTCGGTCGCGAGATATTGTCCATACAGAAAGACGCCAACAGCGAGCGCGGCCGACGCAATGAAAAGCACGATTGCGCAAAGCAAAAGAAGGTCGTTGAGCCCGCCTCCACCACCGCGCCGCGCCCTCGGGGGCGCCGACGTATCGTGCGGAATAAATGATGCTGGTATCCCTGTATCAACCATACGTTAGCTGCTTTTGAGCTTTCGCAATGCGACCCCCACCGCGACCGCAAATCCCGGACCTATTTCGCGTAGCACAGCCTCAAGAAATGCCGGCGCTTCAGTATGCGAAAAGGGATCGGCGATCTCGACTTCCGCAGACAGGTTTGCGTGCGCAACATCCGCAATACCCGGAAGCGACGCCCCGCCGCCTGCGAGGACTACGCGCGATACATTTTTGTTGTACCGCTGCCCGTAGCTCAATAGTACCCGATTCACTTCGGAAAACACACGTGTGAGTGTTGATAACAGCGCGGTCTTGATCTTGTCGTTCTCATCGGCGCTGTACGCGTTGGAATCCACGAGTCCGCGCTCTCGTTTTGTTCGTTCCGCTTTCTCAAATTCCCAGCCAAGCGAGCGCGCGAGGTTCTCTGTCATGTGCTGTCCCCCGACCGAAATGAGGTGCGAAGAACGCACGATGCCACGCTCCACAACGTAGATCTTCGAAGTCGCGGCTCCGAGATCGACCACCAAAACTGGCGCAATACCGTGGGCAACCGAAGAGCGCACGGCACTGAATATCTCGATTTCGTAGAAATTAATGTTGAGGGCTGCCGTCGAAGCGATGGTCTGATAATTCTTGAGAACCTCATTGTGTATCGCGACGAGAAGTACTTCCTGCCCTTTTGCCTGCATCGGCGTTTTTTCCTCAACGCGGTCGAAGGCGCTGCTCTCCCCTTCGTCGTGCGGGATAGGGAACCAATCGAGCGTCACCTCGGAGACCGGTATTGGAATATACTTTCGGGCTTCGATCGGTATCATGCGCTTCATCTGCTCGGGCTCTGCATGCGGCACGTCGATCACCGAAACAAGGCTCGAGGAAAACGGGATGGAGAGCCCGCCGGTGCGCGCGGTCACGTTGGCCTCGCGCATTACGTCGGTCAGCGCCTCCGCGATCTTCTCTGGCGTAAGCTTGACCGCTTTTCCTATCGCTTGCTGCCCGTACGGGCCAAGCGCTATTTCACCATAGGTCTCGAGAATAGCCGCACCACGCGAGGTGCGCAGCTGCACGATTTTTGCACTCGACGCGCCGATATCGATCCCCAAAACGCTCGTCTCGGCTGATTTACCGAATGATGCAAGATTTTTGAGAACGTTTCCCAGAGAGAACGCCATCGCGAAATTATACCATGTCTATCAGGAGATTTTGTCGATCTTTGCCGCTAAAATGAAGTCATTTTCAGAAAGTCCGCCGATTGAATGCGTCGAAAGCACCACTTCGACCCTTCCCCATCCTAAGACCAGGTCCGGATGGTGCCCTTCCTCTTCCGCGATCGGCGTAATCTTGTTGGCAAATTTCATGGCTTCAACAAAATTACGGAACGTGAATTTTTTTGATATCTTTTTGCCCTCTTTGTCCATCGCCCAGCCGTCTATTTTCTTGAGCAACTCTTCAGCAAGTGGCCGCAAGAGCGGCTGCGCACCGCCTTCGCAGGCAACGCACTTTTTCTGGGCCAAATCCATGCCCCAACTCTATCACGCGATACAATTGCTTCCATGAAGCCGCTGCTTCTCAGGATTGGAGCCGTCCTTGAGGTTATATTCGACACCATTCTCCCCTTGCGCGAGCGACATGCGCGGACAAAAGCACGCACTGCCGAAGACATTCCGCTTATACCTACCGTGCATGAGCTCCTCGGAGTGCAGATTACGACGCTGATGGACTACCGGCAGAGCGCCGTGCAAGATCTCGTACGAAGTCTCAAATACGACGGCTCGGGACACGGCGCCCAGCTCGCGGCAGAGCTTCTGGGAGATTTCTTGCGGGAGGAAATAGCATCACAACGTACCTTTAGCCAACGCAAAATTCTCATCGTCCCCGTGCCACTCCACAAAAGTCGCGCGCGCGAGCGCGGATTCAACCAGATAGAGCTGGTGTTACAGAAGCTTCCAAAAGAGTTCCGCGATGGCACACTCTCCACATTGGCCTTGTATGCACTCACGCGCATCCGCGAGACTGCGCCGCAGACCCGTCTCCCCCGCTCCGAGCGGCTCTCGAACGTCGCGGGAGCGTTTGCGGTTACCAACGCTGCGTTCGTACAAAAAACACACGTATTCCTTGTCGATGATGTAACGACGACCGGCGCCACACTGGCAAATGCGGCGACTCCCCTGCGCCGTGCTGGTGCAGAGGTCACCCTCATTGCGCTCGCGCGGGCGTGATGGTTATTGGAGCGCGCTTAGTGCGGCACCGAGATAGTACGGCCAGATAAGGATGGCGAGCACCCCTTTCCAAAACGTAAGCTGCAGGTAACCGATGGTAAAAAGCCACGCCGCGATCCACATCCCTCCCGAAACCGTATGATGTTCAATCTTTATCTTTTCCATACGAGTTTATTGTACCAGTTCGCAAAGTCGCCGCCACGTGGTATTTTGAACGCTCTGGAGAGGTGGCAGAGCGGTCGAATGCAGCACACTGCTAATGTGCTGAGCCTCAAAAGGGCTCCGAGGGTTCGAATCCCTCCCTCTCCGCCAATTTACAATTTCAGCATTTTGGGGAGATGTTGCCTCGCGGCTTCGCCGCTCGGCAGGCGCGCTTCGCGCGCCAAAGTCCCATTTTGCGAGGATTTGCCACGCGGAGCAAAGCGAAAAGGAAACGGCTTGGTTTTGGATTTGGAAGTTCGAACCAATCTTTTTTAGAAAATCCCGAATCCCTTCGGGATTTTCTTTGGAAGCGATAATTTTGGCTTGTTTGCTGTCTTTTATGAATCGGGCGGCGAGTTCGAACCGATTATTGCTTTTTTGCTCAAAAGCGTCCAATTTGTCTTTCAAAACTTGTTTTTGATTGATGAGCTTGTTTTTCGCTTCTTGATATTCTCGGACATTCAAGACGCTTTCAAGGTAGGCGGTCATCAGCTTTTCTAACTTCTCATCAAGTTTTGAAATGTCCGCTTTGGTTTTTTGAGCAAAAAAGCTTGACGATTGCGCTTCCGCTGATTTGTCTTTTTCATTTTCCGCCAACATCCAATCGGCGCAATCGTCAGACAAAGAAACTTTTTGAATTTCCTGCTTGATTTGAGATGAAATTTTTTCTTCTCTCGTAAAGACATTTTGCGAGCAGTCGTGGTGCGGATTTTTCTTGGTGCAGTAATAGTAAGTGTAAGTTTTGCCACTCGGCTTTATCTTTTTGTCGGCGGTGATAGTAAATCCGCACTCGCCGCACTTGAAAAATCCGCGATAGAGAAAAAATTTCATCTTGTCCGCTTTTTGCGGTTTGCTCTTTCGCTTCATTACTTCCTGCACTTGGTCAAAAAGTTTCTTTGTAATAATCGGTTCGTGCTTTCCTTCGTACAGTTCGCCGTTGTAGCGGATAACGCCGTAATAAAAGGGATTTTGCAAAAGATATTGAAAATTTGAAGTGGAAAGCAATCCGCCTCGCCGCCCCAGCAAACCAAGCCCGTTGATAATCTTTCGGAGATTTTTCAAAGTGTAGTTTCCCGAAGCGTAGGCCTCAAATGTTTTCTTGATGAGCGGAGCTTTTTCTTTATCCACATAAATTTGTTTTGTTTCTCGATTGTTCAAATATCCAAGCGGAGCCATTTGAGGCCATAACCCTTGCTTCAACTTTTGGCGGTGTCCGCGCTTGATGTTCTCCGAAAGATTATCAACATAATATTTTGACTGCCCGAAAGCGATTGAAAGCATAAACTTTCCTTGAGGTGTCGGATCAAACCAGAAAGTTGGGAATTTTAGCTCTTGGATTACGCCGGTATCAACGAGATAAATAATTTGTCCGCCATCCACGGAATTACGCGCAAGACGGTCAGGGTGCCACGCTAAAATTCCCACAGCTTCGCCCGCTTCCATTCGTTTGAGCATATCGGCAAACATGGGGCGACCAGGAATCTTCGCGGTCTGTTTTTCAACGATAGTGTCCACAATTTCCACATTCTCTTTTTGCGCCAATTCCCGCAATTCAGAAATCTGGTCGCCAATACTCCGCACTTGCCGATCCTCGGTGTCGGTACTTTTGCGGGCGTAGATGAAAAACTTTCTGGTTTGGTCTTTTGTGTTTGTCATATTAGGCAGTCAAAATATTAAAAATTATCGTTTCCATGTTTCGCCTTTGGCGAAACGAAAAAAGATTGGTCGGTTCCGCTTTGCGAAACTTTGGGCTTTGCCCAAACGAACTTGCAAATCCAAAACCAAGCCGTTTCCTTTTCGCTTTGCTCCGCGTGGCAAATCCTCGCAAAATGGGACTTTGGCGCGCGAAGCGCGCCTGCCGAGCGG
>Ga0209542_10000494_pt1 | contig 95019 bp, 89 predicted proteins | sample RifCSPhighO2_01_FD_184028 | JGI IMG/M metagenome (GOLD analysis project Ga0209542, IMG submission 184028) | Soil microbial communities from Rifle, Colorado - Rifle CSP2_plank highO2_0.1 (SPAdes) (version 2) | ecosystem: Environmental > Terrestrial > Deep subsurface > Rock core/Sediment ...
AAAATTAATTGGCTCATTTCAAAGAAATGAGCCAATTAATGAAACCCGCCGTGAGCCAAATCCTGACTCTCGCTTTTTTGGTCTTTCCAACAAAAAAACCGCGCAGACATCCAATGCAAAAACCAAGAAGAACGCTATGCGCTTGGCAGTCAGCAATAGCCCCATCTTGAGTTAGCGCATATATGATCTTGTGGCATGAGCTAATTACCCCAATCACCATGCCATACCTCGCCCCCCGCCTCATCAATTTCCCACACAGCGACGGCGGGCGTCCTTCCGTGCTCATTCCAAACAGCATATTGGTTAAAATTGGTACCGGCCGTTTCTTTAAGCCCCTTTCTCGGACATTGTACAAATCTTTTCCGATATACATCATTAATGCTTTGGCGATTCGTGGATGCCATCCCGCGATGATCCATTGGAATTGCAACAACATAACGCCGCTTTTGTGCGGGAAGCCGGTAAGAATGCTTTATGCTGTCGGCGCGAGCGCGCTTCGCGGTCTCAACCGCTTCATGGAGAACACTGAGGACAAAAGCGTCGCAATCAACCGTCTGAATAAAATTTTCTGCGGGATTATTAGCCCGAACCACGAGAACCGGCGTGCCGTCCTCTTGTTCCGCCTGAATGGCCAGCACCGAACCTCGCATTTCTTCATTCGGTTTTCCTCTCTTGGTCACATACACCCACGACCGAAGATCGGGAAAACGACCCCTGGCCATGGTACCATGCTGAGATGTGTGGCAGGAATCCCCAAGATCTCCTGAATAAATATGCAACAGCCCCGATACCGGCACCATGGTCACCGGGGTCTCTTTTCTGGAAGAATCGCCGCCTACCCCTAAAATTTTGTCCAATCTATTTTTCAGAACGGTGATCGGCAAATGCCCGGTCTGCATATCAAGCTGCTGTTGCCATGCCAAACTTACTTTCTTAAGCAACTCGGGCGAAAACGGCGTATGCCCCGTGTGTCCTTGGTCTTGCGAGTGATGAAGATAGTGTTCCTCAACGTATTCTTTTGAAAGTTTCTGAACCCCGTATATCTTTTTCTCTGTCGGAGAAACATCATCATATCCTTCAAATAATTCTTTGACAAAGCCCTGCCAATGGCCCCCCATCGCGCGATCGCACATATGAAACACCGAAAACTCTCTGATCGCTTTACCAAGAGAGATCCGGCCATCAAGCGCGCCCAAGGACTCCAGCACTACGGCATAATCTTTCTCATCCCTATCTGACGCGGCAAAGATTCTGAAAATATCCGTCAACGTTCCGATTGCGCCGGCAAATATATCGGCTTGCCGCTCTATACCCTGCCTTCCTTTGGGGTTCTGAAGAGCTTTTGCTTTCTGTGTGTAGGCCTGCTTTTGCTTGGGGTCCGGCTCATCGGCTATCATGCGTGCCATTTCTTCCGGGGTTTTAGATAAAAGTTCCTTGAGAGCGCCCTGCTCATTGGAGAATGTGCCAATAAGATCCTCAAACCACTCCGATGGGGTGTCCCGTTGCAAGGCCCAGGCCTGGGCGAGCGGAAGATACGCATCGGCAACTTCTTGGCTGGAAAGGAATGATCGCAATTGCGCCCCTTGATCATCGGTCGTTTCAACATTCCTCTTGGCCATCGGCACCCGCAGTGTGGTCTCTTTAAATCCTGGCGGCAACATGGCAAGTGAGGGGGAACTCTCTCTGGTTTCCTTCCAAGCGCGAATGTTATCGGTTACCTTATCCCCTCTTTCAAATTGTGTGGAACCCTTCAATCGGCCGAACAGCTCTTCGCCAAGCTGGGTTTTAAGGTTCTTCGGTATAGCATCTGCCAAAAGTTCCGTCTGAATGCCCTTTAGCGCCTTACTCAACTCATTAAATAACACGGGAGAACTATTAAATCTTTTAGAGCCGTCCTGGCGCCGTATTTTTATGCCAAAATCTTCGCAGAGCCCTATCGTTGAGCTGTTCAGATCATCAATGTCTTTATGCCGTTGGCAATCGGCATACACGCCGAAAAGCAGAGGAAGGTTGTGCATACCTATCATTTCTATAAATGATACGACAAGTTCTGCGTCCTCTTCCCGATCAATGGAGATGAGCGAACGATCTAGAACACCCGTAAGAAATGGTTTGAACTCGTTCTCCCATGGGTCATGATCGGGATTTTGGGCAAATCCCTGAATTTTTTCCAGCCGCGAAAATGCGGCAATCCACGGATCATGAGAAAGCGCCTTTCGGATCGCAAATACTATTTCGTCGCCGGACGGCTCTTCGCGCAAAAACTTCTGCATAGAGACAGCGGCTTTTGGCTTTCTTATCAGGTGCGACCGGATCTGTTTGATCACCTCTTCGCCATTCACCGCGACATGAGGCGCCCTCATTCTTTTGATGACGTCTTTGAACAATTGTTCGTCGTTGCGCATAAGTGAACCTGCTAACGCCTCCCCCAAAATGTCGGATGTATATTCGGGAACTGATAAAATATCCGCCAACGTAAGCATGGGCGAATAAAGGCCCATCGCTTTCAGTGCTCGCATAACGCCACCCAACATACGCCTTTTTTCGTCCGGGCTCAACACCGGCGCTATTCCCGTCACCTCCTGAATGAATTGTATTCTGGAAAGTGTTCTCTCGGCCTCGTAGACGTTGAGCCCCATCAACAACTCCCTATATAGGTCGTTGATGCGCGCCCTCCCTTTTTCAAAATCCGGCTCCACGCCCGTCAGTTTTTGTATGAAGGCGATCGCATCGGAGTGACCCTGGAGAACTCTCTCAAGATACAATGTTCTTACCTGGTCTTGATCAAACACCGGGTGTATCTTGGTAAGAGTTTTAAAATCGGCGATCTCTCGCGCCGCATTGTCATAAGAATCCTCACCGCCGACCCCAAATAGAAGTCCGTGATAGCGCTCTTGCACAGCTTTCTGCATATGCGCAAAGTCGGGCTCAATGCCGGTAAGCGATCCCGCGACCGAGATAAGGCGCACCGCATCACCGTTTTCCAACAACCACGACGCATATCGCTTCTGCATGCGCGAAGGATCTATGCGGGGACGAATTCCGGTTATGTCGAATATCAGCGCGACATTTTTTAACGAAGGCGCCCTACGCCCCCAGCCGTCCCCTTCGTACTTTTCCGCGGTGAGCAGAATGTGCTCGTAGGCACCTTGAACCTTATCCTCAATAACCCCAAAATCCGCCTCAATCCCGGATATGGCACTAAGGGCGCGAAGATGCTCCGTTGCATACATAGGATCACCGCCGGAATCATTGGCAAGAATATCAAGAACTTTTGCCAAAACGATCTCCGGTTCAGCGGCAAACGGTATGTTCGTCCGTGCGTACAAATTTTTTACAAAATTGAGAGCATCAAAATCCTGCATGTTACCGAGAAACACCTGGTGATATGCCATTCGTACATTCGGTCCAAAAGCGCGATTGTCAATCGGCACGCCCGTCTCTTCTTGGATCTGCATCATTGCATCATGCCACCCAATACCATTCATCCCCTCTGTACATTCACCCGAAAGCAACGTCCAGTAGACATCGCCAATCACCCGGGGCATGAGATCAGAAGCCCCATATTTTTTGATCAACTCCCTAAATTTTTGTATTTCTGCCTCCGCTCCCCGCCAATCTCGGCCATGCCTATCATAAGGATTATAGCGTTTCCAATACTCCTCAAACTCACTAATGCCGTCTGCGAGCTCCACATGAATGAATTGCTCCTCAAATTTTTTTGTTATCTCCTCCGGCCCAAGGGGCTCCGAGGGCAGAAACGATCCATCGCCCGTCATGGCAAGCCTTGCTGTAATATGCTCACGAGCACCGGCAACCTTCCCTCTCTCGGCGGGATGTGTTGTTTTTGCCTCAATTTCGTTCAGTATCCGCACGACATCGCGGGCGGCAGTAATTTGCTTGGGTCGGAAGGCGTATTGCGCGAATGCCCTATCACAATATCTTTCCAGCAGGCGCGCGTCATCCGCCGTGCCGATGCGACTGAGAACACCTGCCATCTCCTCTGAAAAAGATTGGCGCTTGTGATGAAAGATGGGGTCAAGTGAAAAATAGTCAATGACCTTTTGTGAATCGTGCGAGGACGCAGCGAAATTGATCATCGCGGAGTAGTTGGCTAATCTCGGCGAGTTCGCTGGCAAGGCGCGGCAGTGTTCCAGCATGAACGTGACCGCCTTGGAGCCCTCTTGGCGCAATTGTTTCCGGAGATCAATAATCGTGGCCTTCGCGCCGCGCTCATGATCACTGTCATACTTGTTGTAAAAGATGTTCTTCCAAATAAAATGTTTTTCACATGTATTCAGAAGGGCCGTCAAGCGTTCCCGATCCTCCGGAGTAAGTATGTGTTCGGCTTTTTGGCGTTCAATGTCCGCCCGTTCTTTTAGCGCCCGCTCCCGCGCCTCCTCAACCCCAAGCTTTTCCGAAAGAATAGTCGCTATCATTTTCCCCTTCGCGGGAGAATCCGGCTCGGTATCTTCCACAATAAGAACGGTATATGGCCGCCCTTCCTCGGGAGTTTCGGAAAAAGGACCCGTCACGATGATCTTGCGGTCAGGCGCACTGCTTTTATAGATCGCCTCTCCTTTTTTTGTTTTAGAGGACTTAAAAATGACCCGTTCAAAAACCTCCCCCTCGCGGCCCCGGAGAACTTCTTTATTTTCATCATTTTTTGCCTCTTTTCCGAGGTTGCCAGGATTTTCCATAGAACTGTTGACAGATTTATTATTCTATGCTACAATGGTTTCGTAGCAAAAAGTATCTTTTAAAAGATTCAGCAGTACCTTTTGCGGTCTATGCCCTAGCCATGGACAAGACCACCGAAGGGTAGCGCCCCCCTGTCTCCGCGGACAGGGGCTTATTTATACCCCATGAGTATAGTCCTGAAACATCGTTATTTCTATCTTTTTAGGCCATTTTTGAGTAATTCCGGCATATTCTCGGCCGATGGTATTGACAAGTTAGTTAAATTATGATATAATTTCATTAGTAAAAAATTGAGTGTCCGGATGTACCGTCGACGCTTCGTGCCCTAGCCATGGGCCGGACCCGTCGGGGGGAAGCACCGCCCCTTGTAAGATACAAGGGGCTATTTTTTACTTCTTTTATACATTCCATTGTATGCCGAATAAATCCCCAATTTCAATAGGGGTCTCTCGTAAAAATACGTTCGTAACAAGATCTTCAGATCTCACCATTGTTCAGACCATTCAAGGCGGCTGACGCAGGCGTGAGGTCATATGAAAAACCCCACTCATATAAGAAACGTGTAAAAAAGTTCTTGCGCTACCCGGTAAAATAGGAGGCGGCATGCCGGCAACTGATCCCCAACTCAATTGTAAAACCCGACCAAGGAGCACATCCCATGGTCGGGTTTTTGCTACATCAGCAACTCAAGCGGCCGGAACTCCTCTCCTGCCGCCAGACGAAATCGTGTCGTTCCCCGATAAAGATAGGCGCCCCGCCCGGTGACAGAATTGATGATCCGGTACCGGCCGCCCACAACCTCCATCGCGGCATTATCCTCAAGCGCTACCACCGGCTTCATCAATCCGCCCACCTTGAGGAGGCGCGCGAGTTCTCGTGTGCGCCACTGCTCCGAGTTAATGTGCGGCGAGTTCAAGAGGGGCACAAAACCGAGACCGGAGACCCACATGGGTTTCCAGTGCGCATCCCCATCAAACTTGTTGGAGTCGCTAAGACCCGCCTCAAACCAACAAATGGAACCGGCGCTAAGCCCCATGAGAACTTTTCCCTCTTTGTGAGCCCGCCCCAACATGGCAGAAACCCCCGTGATGCGCCACACATTCATCATGTCGCGCGTATTGCCCCCGCCAACATAAATGATGTCGGCCCAGGCGATCTTTTCGGCGATCACCCCCAGGCGAGGCACCCTTCCCAAGAGACGCAGATGGTCATAGTTGCATCCCAGCCGAAGATGAAAATGCGTATAGATGCCATGGCAGTACCAAAGGTCATCCTTGCTTGCCGTCGGAATAAAGAGCACGTTGACCGTCTCTCTTCCAACAGGCAGTTCGGATGCCGCGAGCAATATTGCCTCCTCATCAATTGCGAGGGTGGATGCCGGCGCACATGGAACGGCCACACTACCTCCCCCGATGGCAATGATCTTTGTCTTTTTCACCCTCACGCCCCCATCTTTGTATGGATCAAATTGGAAAACAGCTGTGGTAATATGATTATAACATATTATGATGTATGTAGCAAGTTTTCGGCTAGGATCCCCTGTGCTACAACCCAAGACCCCAATCCTCTATCTCAAATCCTTTTTTCAGTCCGGAAAGACGTTTGCCTTTCAATAATATGGCATCGGCGATCTTGCGGTTTGCCGCAATGAGATCGGATTTTTTTACCAGTTCAGCTTCAAGTTTCTTTTCATCAAGTGCGGCCTGAAAAGCGTCATAGTATGCCTTCACAAGCTCCGCGCGGGTCCCGGCCGAAAAACCGAGGCGCTGGGCGGCGGAAAGCAGAAGTTCAAGGTCTCCCGCGAAGTCGCGCATGTCCTTGAGCGTCCCGCGGCGAACGCCGGAGTATGCCTGATTGTGTTCCAGATCGTCGCCGTAATAAGAAAAATGTTCGTAGGAACCAATGTCAGCAATTTCAGCCGCAAGGGTAACGTTTGCCGAGTGCATGTGCCACCCGATAAATCCGACATTTTGAAGCGCGGCAAGATTTTCCCCCATTCTCCGGAAAAATTCCAAAAAATATAACCGCTCTCCGGCAGCATCCCCCAGGCGAATTTCCGGCAAGAGAAGTTTTTTATCCGCGCGTTCGCGATTAAAGGTCTCAAAGGCCTTTGTAAAAAGATCTCGCGAACGGCCGTCTTCCGACTCCACGACCTCGGCGATGCGGGTATTCGTCTTCAACAGCCGGATGCCGATGTGCGGCTTGAGATAGCGCGGCAACGGGAGAACGCCGTTCTTGCGAAGTTCAACTACGCGCTGGCGTTCGCCTTTATAATACACGTTCGCGAGCTCCCCGACCGCATAATACAGTTCGGTACGAAGTCCGGCGTCTGCCAGCAATCGTGATTTTGCCAGTATGTCGCTCTCCTCGCGAAAAAAATCGCTCACGCCCGCAATGCCGTATGCCCCCTTCTCCTTGTACTCATTCACGCGCTTCCAAGAGTCATACTCATCAAGCGAGTGCCCTCCTTTGAGCGTTGGTTTTAGGTACCCGGCGCCCTTGGTATTGGCAACATAATAAAAGTCCGAGCCGGCCGGCGTCTTTCTCTCGGCATGAACACCCTCTTTGGTAATACTTCGCCAATGGGGCGGCTCAACCGAAAGCTCTTCCGTGCCGCCTGACGGATTAATAAAAACAAACGCCTCATCAAGATCGCTTGAACACTGAATATCTCCGGCCCGTATGATATCTACGACGTCTCGCCCGACTTCCAGCCGGGAAAACCGCTCCATCCGCGGGCGGAGTCCGGCGATCTCCCTCCCGCGCACATCAAGATCGGTAAGTTCCAACGGCGGGTTTTCCTTTTTATGCTGTTGCGGACCTTCAAGTTTCATAAGTAACCATATTACCAACAAACCTGCCGACTGCAGGGAGCCACAACAATGTTCTCAATTAATGCTCCTGCTTGACGGAACCCGGACGAAACCTTTCTACGAGAATCCGTCCATACTCTTTTTTAGCATCGGGGCTTTTGCTTAATGAATGCGGTGCGCCCCGCAGTATGACATGAGAGACCCGCCCCGAGTCGGGAAGAGCGTTCATGTAGCTCTGAACGGTGCCGTGGGGAACCATGTCGTCATACTCTGATTCAATACAAAGGACATCCCCGGAAAATTCATGAAGCCGTCTTAGGGACTCGGTGTCCGTGAACGGACGAACACGGGAACGCCACTCCATCGGTCCGGGCTGGTCTGCGGTCTGTATCCTCGCATCATTAAATCCTTCATCAGGATAATCCGCGGGAGCACGAAACGTAAGTGATCTGACACTTCTCTCTTTTGTGAGCAACGATGCGATATAACAACCAAAACTAGATCCAATAAGGTTACTATTGTCCGGATCTACCCCTTCCGTGTGCAGAAGAACGTCATACGCCGCCAGAGCATCATCCAAATAATTCTTCCGACTCATCGCCGCGGTGTTGCTCTCGCTCTTGCCCCACCCCCCCAAAAAAAATCAAACGTAAGACATGCGCATCCTTCATCGGAGATCGCCTGCGCATGCGGGAAACTTCCTTCTTGATCGCCCCTCCAACCCGTCAAGAATAGCACGCCCGGGATTTTTTCTGCTCTCTCGGGTGGCAAGAACAAACGGCCGACAATCTTCCGGCTTCCCGCGCCAAATTCCACGGAAACGCCGGGCACCCCCGGCACGTTTGTTCAAAATATTCTGCCATGCATTCAGAATAGACCACAAAAATGTGCCGGTCAAGAAAATTGGCAATATCTCCCGACCCCCTCCTTTTCGCGGTGGGTATAAAAGAAAATCCTCCGAGTGGAGGATTTTCGCGTTTATCGCTTCGCCCACTGCGGGGCGCGGCGTGCTTTCTTCAGACCGAATTTCTTTCGTTCTTTGGCTCTTGGATCGCGAGTCATGTATCCAGCGCGGCGCAATCGTTTCCGAAACTCGGGGTTGAATTTCACAAGAGCGCGCGCGATGCCGTGCCGCACGGCCTCGGCCTGCGAATGAACGCCGCCACCCAACACTTTGACCGTTACGCGAAACCGCTCAATGGATTTCATTTTTTTCAGCGCATCTTCTACGATGACCTGCAGTTCGGGATATGGAAAATAGATACCGTATGCCTTGTCATTTATAAAAATACCTTTGTCTCCGCGCGTAAAAAGACGCACGCGGGCGATCGCTGTTTTTCTGCGGCCGACGGCCTCCCAATAGCGTTCGGGCCGCATGTCGCCGTCTCCCGGCCCGAAATCGGACGGCATATCCTCCATATCTCCTTCGGCACCGATGGCGGGCTCGGCCCGCACAACGGGCTCTTCATGGACAGCAGGGGCGGGGATAACCGCCGGAGGCGCTTCGCTAACCTCTTCCTTTTTCTTTTTTACGGTTTTTTTTGCGTCCGTCACTTTCGCATCGGAAACAACCGCTTTCTTGGGAGCAGCTTTCGGCTTTTTCTCTTTCTTTTCTTTGTCTTTGTCCTTGGGAGACATACAAGATTATTTTTGTTCGGCAACGAATAATTTCAACTGTTTGATGCGGACCTTTCGCAGCTTGTTTTTCGGAAGCATTCCCCAAACCGCGCGCTTCAGTGCCTCGCGGGGATCGCGCGCCCATAATTCTTCCAGGCGCTCCTCCTTTAGGTGCCCGATATACCCCGAATGGCGACGATACAATTTTTGCTTCATCTTGCGGCCGGTAACGGTCATCTGTCCGATGTTATATACCACAACCTGCTCGCCTGACGCAATATAGCGCTGGAATTTCGGTGAATTTTTCCCCATCAAAACACGCGCAACATCGGTTGCGAGGCGTCCCAGTACTTTTGCTTTTGCATCAACAACGTATGCCATGGTGATCACTTCATAAGTTCCATAATAACCATTGAGGCGCTATCGGACTGCCGGGGACCCTTCTTCATGATCCGCGTGTATCCGCCCGGGCGGCCTATATACCGCGGGGCGATGGTTTTGAAAAGTTTTGCCGTCACATCTTTGGGAATGCGCGCCGCAACGAGCCGGCGCATGGCAAGATTGTTCTTGCGGGCTTTCGTGATAAGGTCCTCTACCTGCGGGCGGATCTCTTTTGCGCGCGCCTCGGTCGTCTCAATCCGCTCGTATTTCAACAACGCAGAAATCAGGCCTTTAAAAAATGCCTTGCGAACCTTCCGTTCTCTGCCAAATTTTCTTCCTTTCTTTAAATGTCTCATTGTTCGGAATTACACGCGCTACTCCTTCAGCGTAAGGCCTAAATTTCCCAGCTCGCGGCGTATCTCCTGAATGCCTTTTTCGCCAAGACCCTCTATCTCCTTCATTTTCTTCTCGTTCCTTTTGGCAAGCTGTCCCACTTGTTTAATGCCCGCCTCGGAAAGAGCGTTTAGGGTTCTCGTGGAAAGATTGAGATCGTCAATTTTTTGCCTCATGACCGCGTCCTCGCTATCCTCTACCGCCATCGCCTCGTCGTCGTAGTCGGCGGTACCCTCCGAGCCCGGCTGTTCCTCGGCGCGAAAGGATCCTGCAATGGTCTTAAACTGATCAACAAGAATAGTCGCGGCCTCTTTGAGAGCCGCCTGCGGGGCGATACTGCCGTCCGTCAAAATAGAAAGACGCAAACGGTTATAATCGGTGCGGTCCCCTACGCGCATGTTCTCAACCTCATAGTTGACGGAGCGAACGGGCGAAAACGAGGCGTCAAGGGCGATGGTGCCTATCTCAACCTTCTCTTTCCCGCGATCGGATGCGGCCTGATACCCCAATCCCGACTCCACGACCAATTCTATGGAGAGGGTTGCTTTTTTGTCGGTAAGCGTTGCGATGTGTATGTCGGGAGTTACAATCTCAAGCTGTGAGGGAACCTTAAGGTCGCGCGCCGTAATAACCTTCTCTCCTTTGATGGAAAGGGCGACAGCATGCGGGCCGTCATCATGCATTTTAAAGCGGATTTGTTTAAGGTTTAGCGTAAGGTCTACGATATTTTCAAGCATGCCGGGCATGGTTGAGAACTCATGCGACACGTTGTCTACCTTTACCGAAGTGATGACCGCTCCCTTGAGCGAAGAAAAGAGCACCCGGCGAAGCGAGTTGCCCACCGTCATGCCGTACCCCGGGTACAACCCGTCTATCTCGTACACGCCACGATTGCCCTCCTCAAGAACAATTCGCGGCTGATGCGGTAATGGGATCATAAAACAATGACCCGTCGCAGATACTCATGAATGAACGCGCACGTCCTGTAATTTTCGTTAATTCATGAAATACTCGCGACCGATCAGTGATGACTACACCGTACTGACTATCGTAAATAATACTCAATGACTTTTCGCAAATTGCCCGAGACCGCCGTCATGTCATCCTGCGAGGGGTACGCCATGATCTTCGCCTGTTTTTTCTCCTTATTCATCTCAATCCACGCCGGCGCCTGATGCCCGCCAAGCCGAGTCGCAAGGTCAATGAATACCGGCATGCCAAGCCGCGACTCCTTGATGCCGATGACATCTCCGATGTGCACGAGATACGAGGGGGCGGTCACCGCGCGCCCGTTGACCAGAACATGGCCATGGCTCACCAGGTGACGAGCGACGCTCCGCGCGATGGTAAAGCCCGCGCGAAACACGACATTGTCCAACCGCCGCTCAACCAAAGACATGAAGTGCTCCGAGGTGGTACCCGGTTTTGCGATTGCTTTTGCGAAATAACTCTGCGCCTCCTTTTCGGAAAGACCGTATAAATAGCGAACCTTTTGCTTCTCCGCGAGTTGTTCGCTGAATTCCGAGGCGGCCCCTCTGCGTTTTTTCTTATTGCCGTGTTGTCCGGGCGCGAATGGCTTTCTGTTCAATGCGCACTTTGGCCCAAGGCAACGCTCCCCTTTTATATAGAGTTTTTCTCCGAGACGCCTTTCAACTTTTTCTAATACTCTTGGCATATGCGTAAAAAAAATTAGACGCGCCGTGCTTTCGGCGGGCGCGGCCCGTTATGGGGAATTGGCGTGATATCCTTTATATAATCAATGTTCATGCCGTGGTTGGCAAGCGAGCGAATGGCCGATTCGCGGCCTGATCCGACGCCTTTTACGAGCACCGCGATATCCTGAATGCCAATCTTCTTCGCCTTTTCGGCGACAACTTCGGCAACGCGCGCGGCCGCAAATGGCGTTGATTTCTTGCTTCCCCGAAACCCGATAGAACCGGATGAGGACCACGCCACCACATTGCCCCGTTCGTCGGAAATATTAATAAGGGTGTTGTTATAGGTCGCCTGAACATGCGCAACACCGCGCGAACCCATATGGCGCGCCCGCGGTGCCGCCTGTTCCTCGGGAGCTTTTTTCGCTCCGTCGGAAACTTCCGGCTCGTCTTTTGTTTTTATCCTCTTTTTTCCCATGGAAATAATTCCTTATATCCCTGATCGCATCAGCGCGTCATCCGAAAAACGGGCTATGTCGGCGAAGAAGCCGGCTTCCTTCCCGAACCCATGGTCCTTCGCATATTGCCGCGACGGGTCCGTGAATTGGTCTTCGTCCGCTGTCCGTGGACCGGTAAGCCGCGCATATGACGAATGCCACGATACGATGCGATCTCTTTCAAGCGCTTGATATTCAGCATGATGTCGCGGCGAAGATCACCCTCTATGCGGTAATTTTTTTCAACGACATCGCGAATCTTGTTTATCTCATCCGGCGTCAGATCTTTTGCGCGCGTATCGGGACTCACCTTGGTGGCCTTCAAAATATTCTTGGAAAGCGTCGGGCCTATGCCAAACACGTAGGTGAGTGCCACCTCTATCCGCTTATTATCGGGAATGTTTGTTCCTACGATGCGCATTGCCTCGTTAAGAAGTATGAACTGTATGTGCCGAATATCTCCGCTCCTCCTCATATTCTGCACTCGTCGTTCATCATTCTGCATTACTTATCCCTGGCGCTGTTTATGCCTTGGGTTTTTACAGACGACAAAAATCCGCCTCTTACGGCGTACAACCTTACAGTTATTGCAGATCTTTTTTACAGACGCCTGTACCTTCATGCCAATGTTGTTAAATGTGCGATCTCCAATGCGAGTAAATTTACTACACCATTGAGCGCCCAGCCCTAGTTTTACTTATTACTGATTTTACTGAATTACTTTTGTGATCTTGGCGCAATCATATTTCTGTTCAACCAGCTCTCCAGTAAAACTAGTGTTGGATAAACTTTTGGCAACCGCGGTTTTTGAATCCCGCATCAGAGTTTCAAAAACTGCGGGCCAAAACTTTATTTCATTCTCAATACTATCCTTCCCTTTTTATCATCATACGGGGAAAGTTCTATTCGGACCCGATCTCCGGGCAAGACCCGAATATAGTGCAAGCGCAACTTGCCGGCAAGATGGGCCAATATTTCTCCGCCATCCTCGGCTCGTACCCGGAAAAGCGTCCCTCCGAGCGCCTCCTCTACCAGGCCTTCTTTATATATTCGTTCTTTGTTGTTCATACCGATGGGCGCCTCCCCCACCACAGAGCATCCGTTATACCGATAAACTGTATCTATTTATGGCCATTTCCGGAAGCAATGCTTAAAGATCGCAAAACCCCGAAAAACGCATATCCACTAAGATATATGCAATTTATCAAATGTAGCAAATGAAAAAAGCGCTGTCAAGCCGACCACACCTCTCAAAACAGGCGGCCCAAAGTCGCTGCGGGTGCACGGCCACACACATGCGATTTTGTGTCATCCAGCGGGTGGCCTCTGCCGCATGGCGATACGCGAAGAGGCACGGTATTTCCGCGATCTCTACAAAAAACCGCACAAAATGTGCGGTTCTCGCTTCAACCACTACATGGCGCGCCCACGCAATTATTTCCGCTTAGAAATCAATCCGCACACTACATCTCTACTGTCATCTGAACCCTTCTGAACCCAAGCGGCCAGAATCCGAACCATGCGGGAGCGACCTGCATGCGGTATGACTGTAACTCTGAGTGCGCCTTTAGAAGTTCCTCCATTTCACTGATGGATTTTCCGGAGAGCGCTTCGCGAAGCGTTGTGTCATCAATGGGTTTTGCGGCGGCCACCTCACCTTCAACGACGAATGAAGCGCTAAAAGAGGTGAAGTTCGGTTTTGCGGAAGAGAACTTCAATGACGATCTCTTCGGCACAAGCTCCTCGCCGCCTTCCTTTATCCGAAGCATAAGGCCGATGAGCTTAAACACATCCTCTTCCTTTACAAGGATCATCTCGCCCTTTGCGGACGCCTCAACAGAAAAGATGTCTCCCGTCGCGCCCACTTTGGGGCTTCCCATGTTCGTAACGGTAATGCGCCGCCCGCCGGGAAGCCCGACGAAGCCCTCGGGGATCTTTCGGTCAAGATCATCCTTTATATCATTGAAGAGCGCCGAAGACGCCTCTTCCTGTGCCTTTTTTATGGCGCCAGCCGATGCCGTTTTGGTGGTCTCCGACGATCCGCCGGAAAATGCCTCCGTTGATCTGCCGTAAAATCCCTTGAACCGCGGAGATCCGTCAAATCCCGGTATGGTGAAGTCCCCCGCGGAAATATTGTATTCGGGCCCCGCTTTCTCCGCCATCACCTCAATGGTGATCATCCCTGGCACAAGCGAGCCGCCGGATCTTTTTCCGCCGGGCACCGTTATCTGGGACCGCGTGAAAAATATTTTTCCGTCAGGCGCCTCAAAACGAGTGCGCGCAAGCAACACTTGGGGGTTTGTATCAAAAGCGTTGTACACGGTGATCTTCCCGGCCGCTTTTGCGCCGCCGACTGGTTCCACGTCCCCGGGAAATTCCTGTTTCTTTGTGTGTGCCGTCTCTATGTACAACCCGGGAATACGGGGCGAAGCGATATTCATCGCGGACGTGCGGGCATCAGCCACGACCGTGAACGCCGGAAGGGGCGTTATAGAAAGCGCGGGTTTGATCGTCACATATGCGCGGGAAGAAACATGCATGATAAACAAGAACAGAACGACCAGAGCGCCGGTGGCAAGGAATGCGACACGGCGGCCGGAACCGAAAAGAGGCGTGTGCGATCTCCGGGGACGCGAAAATGTGTCGGCCCCTCTCTCCTCGCCCTCTTCTTTACCGGCGCCGGCAACCTTCAGCTGATGAAGCCGCCCCACCAAGCTCATGCGGGTCTGTTCTTTTTGGACGGGCAGGGTCACGCGGGCTTCGTGCCCTTTTTCGGATTTTGAAACAGGTTCTTCGGGGCTATCCCCACCCGCCGCCAACGGCTTGAGCGCCGGCGGCAATACCTTCGGCGGAATAACAACTTCGGGAACGCTTTTCTTAAGCACGCTTCCCGCAAGATCTATCTTGTTCGGCTGCGGCACGGCGCCCCGTTTCTTGGAAGCAGAAAAACCAGCAAATGCGCCTCTGCCGGCGGATGACAGCGCGATACCGGGAGCAGTGTCACCGATCTCAAAATCGGGCGCAACGGAATGCTCCGCGGGTGCGCCCCGCAATGGAGGCACTACAATGGTGTGCGAAGCATCGGACGGAAGAATGCCATCCACCGCCTCTCTCTTTTTACCGTCTTTCAAATAATCAAAGTCGGAATGGTTCACGTCGGTGTTCTTGTTTTTCCGGCCGAATGGAAGCATGGTCGTATATAGTTAGCGATGAAGCGTTGCGCCCGCAAGCGAATGGATCATAAGAGATACCAACGTTATTTCTGAAGAACTGGTAAGTTTCTCTCCCGAAAATTCGGGAGGGGTGATCTTTTCGGCTTCCAGAAACACCACGCTCACATTATCGGAAAAAGCGAAATCCTTAAAAAGGGATTGATCCATGAGCTCCGCTCTCATTTCCGGCAATGCCGCCCCGCCGCCGAACACGAAGATTTTATCCGATGCGATAAAACCGAAATTCGCCGAAAGAGAACCCAGAAATTTTGCCCGCCACTCCGCCGCAACTTTTTTACACGCATCCCCTATGCGTCCGCGCAGCATCTCCGGAGCGATACCGTCCGAGTATTGCCGCTTCAGCGTTTCTGCCTCCATATACCCGTTCCTCATAGCAAGAAGTTCCTGGGTCGCGGAATCCCCGCCATAGTGTATCCGGTCAATAAATGCGATCTTCCCCCGATCCAGGAACGTGATCTCTGTCGCCATGCCCCCGATGTCAATGAAGAAGCCCGTATCAACCCCGAGAAGCTTCGGCAACGACAAGGCGTTGACCAGTTGATTGGAAATATATTTTACGTTCAGTCCCCCCAAAATTTTATGCAGATGGCGGAACTGCTCCCAATACTCATGCGCCATGAAAAGTCCGAATGTTTTTATTTCTATCTCTGAACCGCGCACCGCTTCTTTCGTATCAAATATCTCGTACCCATCAACAGTGATCACAAGGGGAAAAGAATCCACCAGCACGTACTTTTCGTCTTTTTTCATCAGCGCCTCAACACCTTTTTTATACAGCATCACCAGCTCGTCTTCCGATATCCGCTTGTTCCTGTTTGGCCGCTCCACTCTCAACGTGTCAACCGCCGAAAGTATGAAATCGCTTGAAAACCCGACGAGCACCTGATCAGGCATTACGCGAAGTTCTTTGATGAATCCAAAGATCGTCTCTCGCAGGTATTGGTTGATGAACGACACCGCGCCAAGGGCGTCTTTCCGCTGGGGGAACCGGGAGGCGAGCCGCCGAATGATCTCAACGGTATCGCCCTTCTTCCGGTACAAGACCGTCTTAATGGACAGCGAGCCGATATCAATAACAAGCCGCAGATCGCTCGGCTTGGCTCCCCGTCTCCATGATCGCAGGAACTGTGAGAAAAACATCTCTTTCAGTATACCATGACGAGAAGAAGATGCTAAAACGACTCCGGCGCTCAAGAGCCGGAGACCACCCCCCTGATCCTCCTGACACCCGCAGAACTTGATTCTTCCTTTGCAATGCGAAATGCGCCGATCTCGCCGGTATGCGCCACATGCGGACCTCCGCAGAATTCTTTTGAAAACACCTCCCCCGACTTCGGATCCGCGATGGTATAGACATGGACCTCTGCAGGATATTTTTCCTTGAAAAAATGAAGGGCCCCCGACCGCAACGCGTCTTCATATGCCATATCTTTTTTTGTCACCTGAAAATCTCCGGCGATTGCCCCGTTTACCAGGCGCTCCACCTCGGCGATCTCCTCCGGCGTCATTTTGCGGGGAAACGTAAAGTCAAAGCGTGTTCGTTCCACGGTGATGTCGGAGCCGTCTTGGCGCACATCGAGACCCAGCACCTTTCGCAGGGCCGCGTGCAGAAGATGCGTTGCGGTATGGAGTCGCGTGACAATCGCGAGCTCGCGTTCATCGGCGGCCTTCAGTTCGCCCGTATCAAGCAAAAGCCCGTGCCCCCCGAATTTCTTCTCCTGCCCCGCGCGGGAAATCTCCTGATGATGTTTCACCGCCTCTTCAAAGCCCGCGTCATCAAAGGCAATGCTGTTATCGCGGCAAAGATCGCGCATGACCTCGCGGGGAAATCCGAACGACTGGTATAAATTAAACGCCTCCTCGCCCGATAATGATTCACCGTGTGCACCATTCTCCCTCGCCAACGCAATGGCACTGAACGCTTTGATCCCCTGCGTCATCGTATTCCCGAATTTTTTCCGCTCGGCAAGGAATTCAGTCCGTATCGCCTCGTTCTCGCACAATAGTTCCGAGTAAAACTCCCCGTACTCGTGGACGATGTCATGAAGAATAGCATCAAAGACGTGAACGGGAATATTGTTCAGATGCTCGTAAACGGATGCTCGCCGTATCAGGCGGCGTAAAATATACCCCGCCCCCTTATTTGAGGGCCTTACGCCGTCAGCAAGAAGAAACGCCGCGGCGCGCACATGATCAATGATAATGCATTTCTGCCTATCGGATAATTCTACCGGCAAAAGTTCAATGAATGGGGCGAAAAGATCGGTCTCAAAGATGGTGCCGGTTTTTTGTGCGATCATGGAAAGGCGCTCAAGCCCCATGCCGGTGTCAACCCCCGGCGTTTGCATCCTTTCAAGTTTTTTGCCGGATGCCCCGCTTAACAGTTCTTCGCGCGAACCCGGAAAGAAAAATTCGTTGAACACGATGTTCCAGATCTCAACATCGTTCCCGCGCCCATTCTTACAATATATCTCTGTTGTCGGCCCGCACGGCCCCGATGTTCCTGTCGGACCCCAAAACACATCCTCAACGCCCTCTTCGCGGATATCGGTAACGCCGTGCGCATTCCAGAGCATCCGCGACTCCTCGTCTTTCGGCACCTGGTCATTTCCACGAAATATCGTCACGTACGAGATCTCAAGCCCCAGGGTTTTCGTCATAAATTCATGCGCCATGGCAATAGCTTCCTTTTTAAAATATCCGCCAAAACTGAAATTGCCGAGCATTTGAAAAAAAGTAAGATGCGTTTCATCCCCGACCTCATCAATATCCGATGTGCGAAAACTTTTCTGCACCGAGACGGCGTTCGGATGCCCCAGGGGTGCCCTCAAAAGCGGGTGGATGGTCGTATACGGATCCGCCTCTCCCGTGTAATATTTTTTGAACTGTTGCATGCCCGCCGTCGTCAAAAGAACCGACGGATCGTCGGGGATAAGCGAAGAGGACGGGACAATCGCGTGACCATGCGCCCCGAAATACTCAAGAAATTTTTTCCGTATGATATGCGCTTCCATGACAAATAGTAAAGCAGGTTTTTGAAGAAAATACAAAAAATGCTGTACCCACCAGGCGCGTATTTTTGAAAAAATTGACTATTTTTATAATTTGATGTATAATGTACTCAATCAGTGACATCTGTTCTGATACACGGAGGCCTCCATGCATGCACTGCTTGCTGTCCTAACCCTAGCGATGATCGCCGCCCTCCCGGCATGGGCCGATGCTGCGTATCAGCCGGATAAGGAGTTCTTTATGCTCATGGATGGCCTTCTGGCCTCCGAGGTTGAGTTCCCGCATCCGGTGTACGGCTCCGCCATCATGGTGAAATACGTTCAGTCGGGTGAGACGCGAAAAGAACGAAGTGTCGCCTACTTCACCCGGCTTGCCACCGGCGAGTCGTATCTGTACTTGGAAAAGTGGGTGCGTTCGGGTAGTGGATGGCACGTTACCTTCTGGGAGATGAAGCCGTCCAGCGTCATGCGCGGAGAGTGGTCGGTTGATGCCCGCGAAAACCTGACGGTCAGGGAGACAGTGAACATCCCCGTTACCTCTCCCGAAGCAGTGGAAAAAAGTGAAGAGGCGCAACGCCTTCTTCGCCACGCAGGTACGCGCATCTGACAAAAAAAGAGCCCCCCGGCAGATATCGCCGGAGGGGCTTTTGCATGTGAGACAGAACGATACTCTATGCGCACTCGCTTTTTTGAAAACGGCTTGTTCTAACACGTACTACTTCACCAAAAAAAACCGCGCAGAGCTCCGATGATCGTCAGAGATGCGCGATGGCATCGTTTCTAGTCCGGTTCCTCCGGATCCTCAAAAAAGTAGTCGTCATCCCACTCGGCACGATCCATTTCCTCCTTCATCTCCCTAATAACATCCTGCGCTTCAAACCAGTCGTCCCAATCGTATTCCATGGTGTTCCTCCTGTCCGTGGTTTCGCTACCGGGTGATGATGCCGCCGCCGAGAACCGTCTCACCGTCGTACAACACAAGGGCCTGCCCAGGTGCGACCGAGTGCTGCTTTTCGGTAAAAAACACCCGAATCGTACCGTTGGCTCCCTCCTCGGCGCGGCACACCTGCATCTCCTGTGGCGTGCGAATGCGGGCATGCCCGGAAAAAGGAAAGGCGGGCCTTCCAGAGATCCAATTCAGATCACGCACTATGACCTCGGATGACCGGGGATGCGAGGAGCCGACGACAATGGTATTTTCGCGTACATTCTTTGCCGCGACATAGTACCGATCGCCGCTTCCCTGAATACCGATCTTTGTTGCGGCGTTATAGCCGATCTTTTGGCCGATGGTGACACTGTACAGCATCACGCCGTCGTGCTTCCCGAGAACGACGCCCCGCTCGTCTGTGATGGGGCCCTCGGCAAACGTGACGCCGCGCCTCTCGCCCTCCTGCTCCAAAAGCTCGCGCATGGTGATGCGCTCACCAACCGTGGAGCCGTCTGCTGCGCGCTTTTTCAGAAGAAAGCAGATGTCAACCGTCGGCCGCTTATTCAGCACTGCGTCAGGCAGGCCGAACCTACGCGCCATCGCGATCGTCTCGTCCTTCTTGATGAATCCGCCGATGGGAAAGAGCGAATGCCGAAGCACCTCGGACTTTACATCATACAGAAAATATGACTGATCCTTTTTCGGGTCGCGCGCGACCAGAAGCCGGAGCGGGTCGTCCGTCTTCCGTACATAGTGGCCGGATGCGATGAACTCCGCACCTGCAGCGAAAGCGAAATCGGCGAAGAGCCCGAACTTTATCATGCTGTTGCACGCCGTGTCGGGATTCGGCGTCACTCCATTGAAGTACCCGGATAGCATCGGGTCAAACACCCGATCAAAAAAAATCTCCGAGTAGTTTAGAAATCGCCACGGGATGCCGAACTTTTTGGCGATATCAAACGATGCCTGACGTTCGGGCGGGTCGGCACAATCCACCCAGTCGGGCGCCCACCCCTTCATATAACATCCTTCAACGTCATACCCTTGCGACAGCAACAACGGAACGGCGACCCCGGAATCAATGCCGCCCGAAAGCATGAGAAATACCTTCTTTTTACCATTCGCCTTCACCGCGCTCGCCTCCTCTCGCACTCCTCGTTTTTGGACAATACAAACACCCCCTCCATGGATCTTTGTTGAGAGGGTTGGTGTCAATGTACCTGCATACGCGGACGATGCTTCACGCATAATTCTTCCTTTCGGTGTTAGGACCATTATAACACAAATATATTGTATTGACAATGCCTCCCCACCATGCTACTCATGTCAACACAGTATCGTACCCTACCACTTCATGCACACCAAGAAGACAGTCGTGCACGAGACACCCTCCGAGAATACCGATACCAGAATGGACATTCCCGCGTTTGCAATCACGCTCCTCTTTGCGATCGGGGGTGCCCTTGGCGCGTTGGCCGCTCTGGACTATTCTGGCGGCCCGCCCTACCCTAAAAATCTTTTTTTGGCGCTCGGGCCCCCATTCCTCCTAATGACGTCAGTCATCATTTTAATCCTTGGGGAGAGAAAAATCGTAGGTAAACACACATGCTGTATCGGCATTTTTATCTCTCTCGTAGGATTTGCATTGCTTGTCATGGCGCTCGGACTGGACGACTACATATTCGTCACTTTCTTTGGGATGGCGCTCGGCGTACTCGCGACCGGAGGGATCGTGGCAGGATCAGTAACACTTCTATCCATCGGAATGCGCCACTACAATGCTTGGAGGAGAAAATGACTCCGCGACAGATCAGAAGAAGGCGGGCGGAAATTGAGGCGCAGCTCCTTCTCCTTGAAACCAAAAAACGGGTGCTGGAAAGAGAGCTCATCGTTCTCCAAAGCGAATGCGAGCACCAAAACATCGTAGACACAAAGGGCGGAGACCTCTACTGCTCCGACTGTGAGAAGGCGCGCGTCTGACCAACGCGCCTGCGCACAAAAGAAAAAACCTCATCATGAGGTTTTTTACATTTAGTAATTCGTTCCCGGCGTAAGGTGGTGCGGAAATGAAACGTTCTTGCCCCCGAACCACTCGGCGGCATCCAACGGAACAATATCCCAAAGATCGGAGGGCGAGCTGACGTCCTCGCCATTGAGTTCTCGTAACAATGCGAAGTTTGCCTCGGTAATGGAAGCGCGTATCTCAACCTCGGACTGACTCCCGGGCCAGAGAAACTTTCGCGCCGTGATCGCCCCAAGTAATTCGGGCGCATACACCAGAACACCCTCGGCATGCAAGAAGCGTGCAACATGAAAATCGGGAACCGCCACAATTTCACGCATACGAGAAAGCGGTTTCAGGCGCGATCCACGCTTTAGCGCCCTTCCCTGGTAGGCAAGCGCCGCAAGTTTGGCTCGCTTATGGAACGAAAACGTAAGGGCAGGACCGCCCCGATCGCCGGTGAAGAAATGCCCGCCAAGATGTGCGCACTCCCAATCGGATCGTGGAACCGAAAGAAGTGTGGTATCGCGGCCAAACCCGTAGGGAAATGCCGCAACAAGAAGCTCAACGAGATGCGCCGCATCCCACTCGGCCTCTTCATATATATGAAGGGCGCCGCCTCTGAAACGATGCTCAAGAACGGAGCCGTACTCCTGCATCATGAGCATTCTCTCTTCCACAAATGGTATGCGATTCACACCGCGAAAGAAATGCTCGGTCGCATGCAACGAGTCAAAATGCATGCAAAGGCCGGATGCCGTCACGGGACCACCAAGAAACGCCCGCCAAAAGCAATAATCCTTCGCGAACGAGCCGGGAAAATGCGGCGGCTCTTCATACATATTATTAACGGTGAACACTTCGTCCGGCGCATGAAGCATCCAAAAATTAAAATCAAGCATGCATGCCGGTATCGCATGGGTGGCAAACGCCATGTCATCTGTGGGATGCAAATAGGGCGTATCCCAATGCGGAATGATCTTCCCTGCGGCTTTTAATTTTTGCGCAAGATGCGTGATCGCCGCAGGATCAACCGACACATACGTGCGCGTAGCGTTGGAGCGTAATACGCTTAAGCTGTCACGAACTGCCGCATCTGATACCAGCATGGCAAGGCGCGCTGTTGTTTAGGTGCTGATGTAGTATGTAGCACACCCGCCATCTTTTTCAACGCGAAACCCCTATACAGCGAAAAGCGCAGACGATATGAGAGAAGAAACACAAAACCCGCTCCGCGACATGCGGAACGGGTCTTCTCCATAAAGATCGGGCATAACACTACTTCAGGATGCTCGCGTATCGCCGCGCGGCATAAAGATCGCGCACCATCATGATGCCGATGACGGTCACCACCGCAAGCAACATCTTCACCCCGGGAGTCGTGTTGGCGAACGCAAACAAAACAAATTTTGCAAGAGACACAGGCCCCGATATGGCCGCCTGGTAAGCGTTATCAAAGACCGCCCCAAAGAATATGCGGGGACGCGCGGAAAGCACCAAGAACGTGATGAGACCAAACTCCGCCGCCACCTGCGGCAATTTTTTGGTGAGCATCCACCGGGTGGTGACGCGCCGCATAATCTGCTTTCGCAACTTGTCAGCGCCTCCTTCGCTTAAATATTCGTTTTGTTGATCCATAGTTTTTTAAAAACTCTAAACACCAAATTCTAAGCTCTAAACAATACCGAATTCTCAAACTTCAAAACCGAAAAAGGATGAAGGGCTGAAGTGTTTCTGTCATTTGGACTTTTTGCTTTTGCTTTGACTTTATTTAGAATTTAGAAATTAGGATTTTGGACTTTTTTATATCGCATCAAAAATTTCCTTGGCGGCCTTTTTGGCGCGGTGAAGACGTATCTTTACATTCTCAAGCGAAAGAGTGGTCTTTGCGGCGATCGCGCGATACGACTGATCCTCAAAATAACGCATCTCAAGGATTGATTTCAGCTGGGGCGGCAATTCATTCAGTACCCCAGACAGTATCTCCTGCATCTCTTTACGCTCAAAGTCCTCAAATTGTTTCGGATCGGGCAGTACCTGATCAAGCACCGGGTCCCATCCGACATCCTTTGAGCGGGAACGCTTTGCCGAGCGAAGATGAGAGATCGCGGTATTTACCAAAATGGCATACCCCCAACTCTTGAAAGATGCCCCCTCGCGCTTCTTGAACAAGTGCGCCTTGGAGTAGATCTTCACGAACGCCTCCTGCGAAATGTCCTCGGCATCCTCGCGGTTGTGGACGATCCGCATGGCGGTCCGGAAGAAGGGCTGTTGATACTTCCGGACAAGCAGTTCAAAGAGCCGCGGGTCGCGCTGGGACCCCTCTAACACCAGCTCATCGTGGGCATTTTCGGCGTCTTTGTCCTCAAGCATGAAATCTTCCGGCGTTTCAGCCGTTTTTGGTGGTTCTTCACTATTCATATAACTCCACGATACAAAAAAAGGTTACAGAAAACAATCTTGACTAGTGGTCAAGTTTATTGCTTTTACGAACAATGGTGTATCGCTGTTATTCTCACGTTAAGAAAAGCCCACCCCAATGTGAGGGCGGGTTTTTTATACATGTATCGCTCTTGGCCGCCGGCTATTTCGGCGCGTTTTTGATATCCGACCACTTCATCATAGAATCAATCGCCTCCTGCTCACGTGCGCAAGAGAAGTGCTGGAAAAAGTACCAGTGTTCACGCTCCCACACCCACACCATGCCGTCACACGCGACAGTGGTGTCACTATCACTAACAACGACTATGCTATAGTGGGACAAGCCCAACCACTCATTGATCCTGCGTATTTTCGGCGCATTTGCGCAAAAAACCGTCTTACCGCCGAAGGAGTGCTCGTGCATAAGGGCAAATGCGCGACTCACCCCGCCATTCGCCTCTTGAGTGCTGGCGGCAAGCGCCTCCCAGATAGCATTGAAATTTTTCTGCTCAATATTCGCGCACATGTCATCTGCGCGTTTTTGCAAAAGTTCATCCCGCGAGGGCGCGGTCTCCGCCACAACCATGGCTGGAACTGCGATCAAGAACACAAGCACGGAAAAGACAACAAGTCGCACCAGAGAATTTTCCGTATGCATTACTACCTTCCGCCATTAGAGGTGCTGACCAACACGTAGCGCCTTCGGACGGGCGTGTCAATCAACCCCGCCCTTAAAAGGCAGGATTTTTTGCTCCGAATACCGCGATTTCCAATGGTATAAAGCGATATTTCACGCTCTACACGAAAGACCCGCCTTTTAAGGGCGGGGTCTATATGTTACTTCGGTGCGTTTTTGATATCAGAGTATCGCATCATATCTTCTATAACTTCACGTTCAAAATGACATACATAAGTCCTAGCAAAATACCAACTATCATTCTCCCATACCCAAACCACTCCCTGGCACTCACTCATCGGCATCTGGGACATATCTTTCTCAGAGCGAAGCGTCCACAAAGAGCTCGAAACTCCTAACATTTGGTTGATGCGCCTTACACTCATTGGGCCATACTCAAAAACTGAATCACTGAAAAGATCGGACAGCTCTTTAACATATCCATGTTTGTCGTTTTCATTTCCATTTTTTATATTCCTTGCCGCCATGTCCCACACCGCATCAAACTCTTTTGCCTTCACATGATCCAGGAGTTTATGAACTCTTTTCTCCAGAAGCTCTGTGGTCGGCTGATTTACAGCGTCAACTGCCAACACGAATGGCGCAAACATCAGAAAAATGGGGAGAATGGCGGCGAAAAAGAGAATCGGTTTCCTTTTCATTTGCAGACCCCTGCAAGTATGTTAAGGTGCGCTTCGTAAATACTACACGCTCCCCCCTTGTGTTGTCCAGTAGTTATACTATAACCCCCCGCCGGACGGCGGGGGGTTATGTGTACTCAAGAATGCGATTTCACTATGCCTCATTTACCTGCGGATGGTCTGGTTGCGCCGTGGATGATGCGGCGGCGGCCTGCATAGTTCCGGAAGGGATGTCTATTTCACACACCCCCGCAACGCATGCAAGTTCATGTGCGCCCGCGGTCTGATCAACCTCTTCGTAGGTAACGATGGAAGCAAAATCAACATCAGGCACGCGTGCCATCATATCGTTGTATCGCTCCTCCGTTATTTCTTCGTAAGGCGCAAGCTTGTAGACGTGATCGGTGCGCGGAAGGAACGAAAGGCCGCCAAGTATCTCCCAATGCTTATAGATCCAATTCGCGGTTTCCACCCACTCATCCTCCCCGACGGATATGGTCACGGACGGATTGTGTTCCGTAAAATTTTCTTTCACCATTTTCCAGTATTCCAGCTGTTCCAATGCCGTAAGGTCGTCCTTAAAATGCTTTGACTTCGGAGCTTTGACGGGAAACTCAAGAACATATGTCGTCGCCGAGTGCTCAAGCTGACCAACTTCTGGATAATACGGAAACTTCTGGTCTTTCAGCATGTGAAACAGCGGATCGGACGCCGAGATGCGAACGCGGCGAATATAGTATTGCGCATGACGCGGGTGCATGCCCGAAGAAGCATTGACCAACTGGGAAACCGTTCCGGAGGGCTTTACGCAGGTAACACACGTTGACTGATTCACGCCCATGCATTTCGCATATTCCTTGTTCACCTCAACGGCGCGATCACGAAGTTTACGAAGAACATGTTCGTCGCGAACGGCGGGCGAATCCCACTGGCCCGTGATGGAGACGCCGAGCAACCGCTCCGTCTCGCAGTTCTTCTTCCACTCCTTTGAAATGTATCGGAAGTTCGTAAGCGTTGACTGATAGGTGCCGAGAATTGCCGCAAGCCGGACTTTTCGCATAAGCGACTCCTCGGTATCTTCGGCTCGCGCCACCACCTCGGATAGGTTGCAAAATTGCTTTGATTTGAGAACTATCTCCCCACACGGATTCGTTCCTGATGTCGCATTATCGGGCGCAAACACCTTCCAGCGCCGAGCCGGAAGCTGTGCCTTAAGCCCTCCCCGGTTAAAGATGCCGCGCTCCCCGGAACCCGATTTCGTAAGCGCAAGCCACTCCTCAAGGAACTGCTTCGCCGAGGGTTTTCCATTATATACGGCTGAGTTGTTCGCCATGGCCCGATGCGGGTCGTTCACGTAAAACTGGCCTGTTTTGGCATTCCGCATCTCCTCGTCATCAAGGTCGGAAAGCGAAATAAGAGCGGAGCGGCGCACCCCTCCCATGACCACCACCTCGCCAATCTTGCAAATAACATCGTGAACATCAAGGTTGGTAAGGCGTTTTCCTTGCCGTGACACGATCTTCATCCGTGAAAAATCAAGTAACGCGCGTAACGGCTCGGGACCGGAGCTCCTTCCGCCCATGGTGATAAGACGCGCTCCCGCCGGACGCAACTGGGAATAATCAAAATCAACATCCTTCCCGCCGTACCACGTCTTCAGTCCGAGCGTTAACGCATCGCCCCATCCTTCTTTGGAATCAACGATAACATGCGTCTTCAATTTTTTTCCGGTTTGCCGTTTTACGATGGGAAGTTTTTGTACGCTTTGGGATTCCACCGAAAAACCGACGCCCGTTCCACACATGAGAAGATAAATGATCTCGGCAAAGTCATTCACTTTAGAAGGCGCGATGAACGAACAATTATATGCCGAGACGTTTGTTTTGCGCGCGGCGTCTCCCGCCGACCACATGAGACGCATGGACGGCATGACCTCCTGTTTCAGTATTGCATCACGAACATCCGCGTACTCGGCATCTTTCAACTTATTTCCGATGTTCTCGCGCATGAAGCCCATATAACGATCAACCGTTTCCACCCACGTCTCCCGACGGCCCTCACCCTCTATCCACCGCGAATAGGTCCGGTAATAAATAAATTCTGAAAGAGCGTTCTGAAAATATTTCTTTGACTCGGTAACAAGTTTTTTTACGTGCTCGGGAATGATCCGCTCCTTCAGGCGAAGCTCTGCCCGCTTTGAGCGATATAAAATGTATCCCTTGGCCGTCTTGGGAAAATCAAGAAGTATTAATGCGGTTTCTACCGAGTCCTGGATCTCTTCAATGGAAGGAACATGTGCGGCAGGAAACCGTTTTTTAAGGTCAGCTATGACCCGCTCGGCGACCCGTCCCGGGTCGCGGGTAAGATCACCCTCACCAGCGACCTCCATCGCGCGAAATACCGCGTTCTCAATACGCCCCGAGTCAAACGCTACGACGCGTCCGTCCCGTTTTTTAACCGACTTGAATGGTGCTGTTGTTTTGGAACCCATACTATTTTTTTCGGGGACAAAAATGCCAGCTATCTTTTTCAGCCATAGAATGTTGAATGCAGGATCGGGAATGTGGGTTTTTGGTTACCACCTACTCAATCCTGCTCGCACCATCTAGAAAAAAGATTGCTGGCACCGATGAAAAAGCCGAAACGTTTGTTAAGAGATGCCGCGCAAAAAATTTTTAAAACTTTTTACTTGGTACCGTCATTATACTGCTGAAAAAATTTAGTTCCAAAATAATCTTGTGCATAACTTTGCAAAAAATTATTTTGCTGTTTCTCCAACGAAAGGGTTGGTTCTGTGTCCAATGGTTGACAAATATTCTATTATATGTTATATAAGTAATTACCTGCTTTTTGAAAAATTTTTTCTTCCACCAAGGAGCGTTCATATGTTCACTAGAACCATCATTTCTTTAATGCTTTTGACATTCTCTGCCGTATCAGCGGGGGCAATTGATTGGAAACCGCTTTCGCCTGACACGAGAGAAGTCCTTGCCGCATCATCGCCACATGTCGGCGCCGTGCTCAAAAAAGCGAGTACGTATGCCGTGGATAAAGAGCTCCTCTATTTGCTGGAAGAAAATGGAACAATCACCGTGAGCAATGTGGGCGCCGATAGCGTAGACCCGGCTGAAATCACCTATACCGACACAACGTGCCCGCCCATAGTGCCAAATACCACTCTTTCCGCAAAACAGCGGATACGACAGGCCCTCCAGGAGGAACTTATTGCGATCAGCACATCAAAACCCCTATCGGAAAAAGACCTGGGCTATATTACCGACAAGATCGCGGAAGAATACGAAAAAACTTTAGATTTCGGTGATGACACCCAGAGGTATAGCGAGGTAGACATGTTAGAACTTATAGAACTTTTGCATTCCCTGCCGACTCATAATATGGTCCTCGCGCTTGAGACGCGCATGTGGTCAAAGATCTACAACTCCAACAAAGAGCCAGAACAAACGCTCGGGATTGCAGAGAAGATGCTGGAAGTTGTTCATAAATTTGACCTCACTCCCTATTTGACCGAATACTGGCTCTCAACGGACAGTGAGACGGCGGGCCGCTTCGTTATCAGAAAAGGGTCGTATCAGAATCAACTGATACCTCCTACGCTAGGCCACATGCTGTATCTTATTGAAGGCTTCACTTTCTACGCACAAGTGAGGGGAGGCGATATGCCTGCTGTTTCGGTTGATGACGCCCTCCGCGTTTTAGAATCAAAGGGAGCGCTTATCGTACAGAACTAAAAATCCCGTGTAGCACGGGATTTTACATTACGTACTATGCAAAACGAACAAACTTATTTCCTTCGCCGTAAAAACGCCGGAATTGAGTCCCACTCGGAATCATCCTCAGTTTTTTGCCCACCAATATGACCATTACCATTCTGCGGCGTGGAAGCAAGTGGTGGTTTTACGACGGAAGACGACGTAAGAACTGCGGCTGGGGGCATTTGGGGTTGGCGCAACATTTTTGAAAGGTCCTCTTTTTTTGCCGCGATCCCCCCAGGACCAAATCCCGTGGCAATAACGGTGATCTTTACCTCGCCCTTCTTCAGGCGATCATCGTGCACCGCGCCGAAAATCAACTTCGCGTCGCGATCAATTGAATCGGTAATAATCTTTGCGGCCTCGTTTATCTCCCACATGGTAAGTTCCGGCCCGCCCGATACGTTAAAGAGAACTCCCTTTGCTCCGTTGATGGAAATATCAAGAAGCGGAGAATTGATGGCCTTTTGTGCGGCATCCACGGCACGATTCTCGCCCGTCCCCACACCCACGCCCATAAGAGCTGAACCGGCATCCGCCATAACAGAGCGGACATCCGCAAAATCAACGTTAATAAGCCCCGGCATGGTGATAAGGTCTGATATGCCCTGCACGGCGTTTTTCAAAATTTCATCGCATGTCTTAAACGCGTCCAAAAGTGAGGTGTTCTTATCAATAAGGTTTAGAAGGTTGTTGTTCGGAATAGTGATAAGCGCGTCCACATTGTCGCGAAGGCGCGACCATCCCTCCTCGGCGATCCGCATGCGCTGTGCCCCCTCAAAAAGAAATGGCTTCGTGACAACACCAATGGTAAGCGCCCCCGCGGAGCGCGCGGCATCCGCAACAACGGCCGATGCTCCCGTGCCCGTTCCGCCGCCAAGCCCGCATGTGACAAACACCATATCAGACCCCTTCAGGGCGTCTTGGATCTCGTCGCGATTCTCTTCGGCCGCCTGCCGCCCGATCTCGGGGTTCATTCCCGCGCCAAGCCCTTTGGTGAGGTTCTTTCCGATGTGGATCTTCGTCGTTGCCTTATGGTGGTGCAAATGCTGGGCATCGGTATTAATGGCGATAAACGTAACACCATGGATCTTGGAATCCATCATGCGAGTAATGGCCGAACCGCCCGATCCGCCGACACCGACCACTTTAATCCGGGCAAATGTTTCTACATCTGGTTTAATATTTGGCATGTACCATAGCGTGTAGCCGTAGCGTAGCAAGGCGCTTGCCGCCCTCCTTCACGCTAATTCCTACATCTCTATATTATAAAACGCGTATGAAGCTCCCAGTCGTTCACATTCCTTTATATAGGTATACCCTTCAAAAGTTATTTCAATATTGACCCAATAAGAAACTTATGTCAGAAATATTTTCAATACGCGAAAAAAGCTTTGTTTTCCTACCGTACCCGCATATCCGGTACTTCCCCAAATTTTCAGCCGGGCTAGCAGGTGGAAAAGCTGTGATTAACTATGGGATATCTTGGACACCGGCACACATAGAATTGCCATAACACTCGCATGAGAGCAAAAATATCGTCGGTATGGAACTCTACAAACGAAAAAACAACCCCATAGTTGCTATGTGCGCGTACCGGATCATGCCGAAACGCCTTATGGCAAAAATATCTTAAGCCAATTCTTAATACCCGTAAGAACTTTTGCGGCAGACGACCCATAGAAATACGGGTCGCGCCCGATGGATCGGTTTATGTGCCAAGCGACAAGACCGAGCGCCACCGGGTATTTGAGAAGCAACCCCGCAAGTCCGGCCTCTTTATTCGGCAGTGAAAATGTTGAACCGATCTCTGCAGGAAGCCGTAGCTCGCGCTTCGCAAGATCAAGAATTCCTGGGATCCGTGATGCGCCGCCGATCAAAACGACACCGGCAGGCAAAAGCCCGTCTTTGTCAACACGTTTCAATTCTTTATGTGCAAGCTCAAAAATATCAATGAGGCGCGCTTCAATGATTTCGGCAAGATTTCGCTGGGGAAATGTTGTCGCATCATGCTCAATGAATTCGGCAAGCTTTACCACATCTTTTTTCGGCAACGTGTCGGGTAGTGCATATCCATACCGAAGTTTTACCGCTTCCGCCACGTCTACGGTCGTTTTGAGTCCTATGGCGATGTCGTTTGTGATGTGCGTTCCTCCCCACCCGAGCACACCAGCATGAATAAGCCGCCCCTCCTCGTACAAGGCAAAATCGGAGGTGCCTCCGCCGATGTCCAACACCATAACCCCCAACTCCTTTTGTCTGCGGGAAAGTACCGCCTCGGCCGATGCAAGTGGGGCAAAAACGACATCTTCAACTTCAACGCCTGCGTGCTCAACGCATTTATATAACGCCTGAATAGGCGGCTTTGCGCCATCAACAATCAAAGCGTCAACCTCAAGACGAATACCCACCATGCCGATGGGATCTTTTATGCCCGTTTCCGAATCAATGCGAAACTCCCGGGGAATGATGTGTACGATCTCGCGATTTGGATTTTTTGCGACAAAACTTTCTGCCGCCTGCAACACCCGTCGGACGTCTTCGGCGGTCACCTCGCCATCCGCGCGAGATATAGCAACAACGCCGCGAGAACTGAACGTATTGATGTGCGTACCACCGACCGAAACGGTCGCGCGGGTGACAGGAACATTGGCTGCGCGCGAGGCCTCCTTGATGGAGCGCTTGAGCGATGATGTCACCTCGTCAATGTCGGCAACGGCTCCCCTCCTCATGCCAAAACTCGGGGCCTGCCCAATGCCTAATATGCGGATGCTTCCATCCTTTGTTTTCTCGGCGATAACGGTTGAGATCGTCGTCGTGCCGATATCAATTGCGGAAACGATGCGGCGCATTCGGTAAAAATTACGAATGACGAATTAATCACTATGGCCATACGGCATAATCCCTAATTCCCGATCCCTAATTCATACAGCACTTTTTCTTCCAGCACTTCGGCTCTATGCGACATGCGCGGGGAACTCTCGTGATGCACGCCCGCCAAATGCACCAACCCGTGAATGATCATCCACGCCGTCTGGAACTGCACGCTGTGCCCGGCGGCCCGTGCCTCCCTTTTGACAATATGCGGGCATACAATGATCTCCCCTTCATTTCCGTAATCAAACGACAGTACGTTCGTCGGCTTGTTCTTCTTGCGATACCGAAGGTTCAGCTTGGCGGACTCGCCGGGCGCTACAAAGATAACATGAACATCGTAGGCGCGCGCTCTCTTTACGGCCCCGGGAGAACGCGTGCGGCGTGTATCCGAAAAAAAACCCTCGCGGCGGAGGTTTTTCATGGCGCGTGATATGACTCCCCTCACCCCCCGTGCGTCCACTTGTATAGTACTATAGTTATAAACATTTGTCATAATACTACTCGGGTCTTAGGCACCCAAAAAGGTGCAAAGAAAAAAGACAATCGCCACGCGCGGCGACATGCTCCTTGCGCCCATACCTACAGTAAAAAGAAGGTGACTCTTTTGCAAGAGAGGAAAACCCCGCAAAAATGACTACTTCCTGGCTATTTCGCTCCAAGCATCTCTTTGACAGCGGCACTGACCCTATCCCCCGAAACCCTGTTCTTCGCCTGGGCCATGACCCTTCCCATAACCTTCCCAAAATCCTTCATGGTACCGGCTCCGGTCGCAAGCAATGCCTCCGATACCATGGCATGAAGCTCGGCATCGGAAAGTTCTGCCGGCAGATACGCGCCAAGCACTGTCAATTCCTGCCTCTCGCGAGCGGCCATATCGGCGCGCCCTCCTTTCTCAAACCCCTCTATGGCGTCCTTGCGCTTCTTTGCTTCGGACCGAAGGGTCTCCAGCACCTCGTCCTCCGTTAACTCCGACTCCCGTGACAAATCTTCCGTCGCAACACCCACCTTCGCGCATTTCGTGCGCTTTTCGGTCTGACGGCTCCTCAGCGCGGCAACAAGCATCCTTAACACAGAGAGCGTCAGCTCCTTCCGGTTTTTCATTGCGCTCACAAGATCCTCTTCTATTTTTTCCTTCACACTCATAGGTGATGGCGTAATTCGCAGGCATCTTTATTCGTGCGGCACCCTTTGGCGCACGACACCGGGCGCGCGAATACTACTTCAACCGTCCCAGCTTTATCAAACGCTCGCGCTCCTTCCGGCGCGTCATGCGGCGAAGAGCTTTTTTCCTCTTTGCGATCTTGTTCGGCGCCTTTGCAAACCGCGCATCCTTTCGCGCCTGCAGAAGAACTCCCGATTGCTGTATCATACGGGTAAACCGCCGAAGCATGGCCGGAGTTGTCTCGTGATTTTTTTTCTTTACGTATACCATAGTTTTTGAACATTTAGATTATATGCTGATACCCGCCTTCCCGCCTCTTTCCCAGCCACCAAGAAGATGGATGTGAAGATGATCTATGATCTGTCCACCATCGTGGCCGACGTTCACCAGAAGCTTGTAACCGACAAGGCCCTTCTTGCGTGCCATATCGCGCGCGGCAAGAAAAATGTCCCCGATGATGTCGCGCTGTCCGTCTTCCAGATGTGCTATTGATTGGATGTGGACCTTAGGAATGACAAGAAGGTGGACGGGAGCTTTCGGGTGCATGTCGTTAAAAACAAACACATCATCATTTTCGTAGAACACGTCTGACGGGACCTCTTTTTGTATGATCTTGCAAAAAATGCAGTCCATAGCAATACTATTTTTTCAATTTTCTTTTCAGCAACTCTATGAGCTTATCAAACGGAACGACCTCCTGAATGCCCGAGGACATCTCCCGGATGATGATGGTGCCATCTATCGCCTCCTTTTGGCCCAAAATAAGGGAGTATTCCCCCTCTACCCGGTCGGCGATCTTAAGTTGGGATTTTATTGATTCCTTCCCAAGCGATTCTGCCATGGAAATACCGGCACTTCGGAGTTCTTCTATGATTTTAAAACTCTTCTTTTTGGCAAGGTCTCCCAACTGTACGAAAAAGACGCGGGGCTTTGCCCGTTCGGGAACACGAACCTGCTGCATTTTCATGACCTCAATGATCCTCTCAACGCCAACCGCAACACCGACCGCGGGCGTCTGCTTGCCTCCCAAAAGTTCTGTCAAACCATCATACCGCCCGCCGCCGCCAAGCTCCAGGGCTCTTGGAAGCGGCTCCGCTTCGGCGATCGGCTCTTTTTTCTCGCCCTCCGGCGCTACGTCACCGGAGACGCCCGCGACAACCTTCGGCGCCTCTTTTTTGGAGGGTGCAGACGGATCCGTCAGAATCTCAAACGCGGTTTTGGTGTAGTAATCAAGGCCGCGCACCAGGTGAGGATTCAGCGTGTACGAGATGCCATCTTCATCTAAAAATTCCAACAGAAGCGTAAAGTGCTTCTTGCACGATTCGCAGACGTGATCAAGAATCTGCGGAGCGGATTTTTTCACCATGACACATTTTTCCTCCTTACAATCAAGCAATCGCAATGGATTTAATTTGAAGCGCCGCTTACAGTTCCTGCACAGGCCCTTTGCGCGGTTCCGATAGTACGAAACAAGCGCGGAACGGTACGCCGGCCGGCAACTCTGGCACCCCACGCTGTTGACGTGATACATAAGATCCTTAATGCCGAGTTCCTTAAAAAGAAGCCACACCACATGCATGATCTCGGCATCAGCAACTGCGCCCTCCTCGCCGATAAGCTCAAGCCCGATCTGGTGGAACTGCCGATAGCGGCCGCGCTGGGGCGCCTCGTGGCGGAAGAAGGGGCCTTCATAATACAACTTCACGGGCTGGGGCCGCGTGAACATGCCGTGCTCGGTATACGCGCGGGCGACGGCGGCGGTTCCCTCGGGACGCAATGTCAGCGCATCCCCTCCCTCGGTCTTGAACGAATACATTTCCTTTTCCACAATATCGGTTGAGTGGCCCACCCCGTGTAAAAAAAGGTCTGTATCCTCAAGAATCGGCGTATCAATACGGCCAAACCCGTAATAGGAAAAAAGCGTCCGGAGCACCGATCGGATCCTTTCGTAATACTTCTGATCCTCGGGAAGAATGTCGTGCATCCCCCGCGGCGTCTGGAACTCCTTTTGTTTTTGTTTTTTCTTTCTGCCCATATGAACAATTAAGAATTAGAAATGATGAACGAGGCATAGAGAATGGAACTTTCACCTCCCGGCATACGTTCCATTCTGCGTGGTGAATGCGGTCGTTGTTCGCTAGTATGCGGCTTGCGGAACCAATCCCGCAACTCCCGGAGGCCACGCCCTGATAAGCGCGCGCCCAGTGATAAAATTCCTCTGTAACACTCCCCACACCCGCGAGTCGGAACTGAACGGGCGATTATCCCCGAGCACAAAATATTGACCATCCTCAAGCCGCACATTGCGAGCATTCCCGGTCGCGAGATTTTCCGGCACATAGCGCTCTAAAAGCGTGAACGGCTCTCCGGCGACCGGAGTGATCATGACCTTCCCGTCTTGTACCTCAATCTGCTCGCCGGGAAGCCCGATGATGCGCTTGATAAAGAACTGTTTTGTGTCCAGCGGATAGCGAAACACCACCACCTCGCCGCGACTGGGATCGCGCACATAATAGGAAAGCTCGTCTATAACAAGGTAATCACCATTATGAAAATTCGGCACCATGGAGTCCCCACGCACGATAAAGGGCTGGGCGACAAAATACCGGATCGGCACCGCAATAAGAAGGGCGATGAGAATGATCTTCACCAATTCCCATGTTTCCCAAAAAAACCTGGCAAATGCCGGTTTTACTCCCCCACCGCCATCCTCTGGAGATGCCTCTGGTCGTGCGCCCGGATCTTGTTCACTCATATATCTGTCTATAGATGTGCCGGCCCCTTGCATTATGTGCTCACCGATAAAGGCAAGGAACGCGCTTTGTGCCAATATAGCGCACTTTTTCCATACATGCAATGGGCGCGCCCTGAATACTGACAAAGGTCTATTGCGGAGGAAGAAAAGAGCCGACGTTAGTCGGCGGGAATGGATACGCGTGATTGTGGTTTTCTACCCGCAAGAAGCCAACCAGCACCTCCCCGCACCCAGCTGGCGGGAAGATGCAGTAATGTTTCGCGTGTTTTTTTATTTAACCGTGAGAACGGATAGGTTTTTTCCTCCAGTCGTCGCTTCATGTCGCCACCCCCAAGACGCATGATCTCACCCAAAGCCCCACTAGACAGGACGACCAAAAAACTTCCTGTATTCATATAATCCCGGGCATCATCACCGATTTTCAGCAACTGTGCCCTTTCTAATTCACTGCGCTTTGCCAAAACGAAACAGACTAGCTGGCAGACATCAGTGTTAGAAGTTGATAAGGATGGAAACCTCTTGGAGGATAGGCGTGCGATTCTTTGTACACGAGTTTCTTTCTGAACCACGGACTTTCCTCTAAATACGGGAACCACCCCCGATCATATGCTCGCCAAACATACCTGTCAATACTTCGCTCCTTTTGCTTCCACCAGCGAAGCCGAGTATACTACGAAATATATGACCTATCTTTTTGTGGGCCTCGGGAATCCGGGAAAAGAATATGACGGCACGCGGCATAATGTCGGGCGTACCATTCTTTCCGCATGGAGCGCATCGCGCGGATGTACCGACTTTGAATTCAACAAAACATGCCACGGATTCGTCTCAAAGAACAAAAGGGCAATACTCCTTCTCCCGGAAACATTCATGAACAATTCGGGAAAAGCGGTCGGCCGTACTGCGCTATTTTTCAAGATAAAACCGGAACACGTCATACTTCTTCATGATGATGTTGATATTGAACTCGGGCGCACGAAATTGTCGTTTAACAGAAGTGCGGCAGGGCACAAGGGCGTTGAATCGGTGCGGCGGGCACTTAAAACAGAGAAGTTCTGGCGCATACGCATTGGCGTTCAGAAAAAAAAGCGGGTGGACGCGATGAAGCTGGTACTGTTGAAATTCAAAGGAGATGAAGGAGCGGTTGTAAAAAAAGTGTCAAAGAAAATACTGGAGGGGCTTGATCTCATTCTGGAAAAAGGTCCCGAGCGCGCAATGAACATGATCAATCAGAACTAACACTCCGCCTGCCGAAGTGTTTTGTTGACAGTGTCGCGCATGCATCATAGTATTCCTCTGCCGATCTTTCACACATCAGAATAATGGAAGTCCACATCTTCACTCCCGGAGACCGCACAAGCGTCATCCAGGCCTACGTATCGGAGCGCGACAAAAAGCGCCTTGTCCTTAAAAGCATGTACAATGACACGCTGACTATGGAGATCGCAGCGCTTGAGGAGAACGTACCGCTGAACCACGACATACAGCCACCGCACGTGAAGGTAGTCGTTACATTCCCGACTGTCGGTGGCCAGATACAGAGACATGAATTAACCGGCTACCTGTATGATATGAACATCATGAGCAATGCTCCATATATGATCGTCATCTACGATCGTCAATAAACATGTCCAAGCGTGCGCCCTGGAACGAGATGATCGCTTAAGCAAAAAGTAAAAAGAACCCCGAAGGGTTCTTTTGTTAAAACTGCATATCCGCATATTGCGGAACGGGAACTTTGAATTTGACGTCTGCATTCTTGTGGCACACCGCGTGCATATACGCTTGCACCCGTACTGCCTTTTGGGAGTGCTCGGTGAATTCAACCCAGGAAATGAGGAGCCGCTTCTGGTACTGGTAAATCTTTTGTTCGCAGTAGTGGCAGGTGCGGCGCGTATCACTTAGGGTAATATCCCAAACCGCCCATCCGCCCCCAATGAAGATGATGCCAATAATAATCATGTTGGCCATCCCCGAGCCCACGACTGCAAATAAAGCCAAACCCCCAGCCCATGGTAGAAGCAGAAAAAGAAACATACCGACGGAAAACCCATATTTCTTCTTTTCCGGCATGTGTATATTGGCGCATACTCACTCCGCACTCGTCTCATATCATAATTTCTTTGTCAAGTCCCAGCACCAAGAGTTGTGACCGGGCGTGCGGCATGCTATCCTGCACGAAGTTGCTTTGACATGGGCCTCATGAAGACGACAATCTTCTTTGACTATGACGGCGTCATCGTTGATTCCATCGCAACAACGGCGCCAATTCTAACGGCACTTGCCGCCCGATTCGGAAAGACGACAGTTGTCACCCCCGAAAAGATCCGGACACACTGGGGAAATGGCTGGCAACAGTTCTACAAGACCGTCATGGAACTTACCGATGAGGAGATACCGCTCACCATCCCGCACTACCAGGAACTTGTGCAAAAACAAGCGCTTGCCCCCGGGGCGTTCCCGGACATAGAGCGTGTTCTCCATGACCTTGGGACAACGCACGCGCTCCACATCGTATCGGGAAATTTCTCGGATATCATCACAGCAAATATGTCTCGCCTCGGACTTCTGCAGCATTTCGGACGGGTCTTCGGCAATAATGAGGTGGGCGGACTCTCAAAACACGATCCGGAATTTTATCTCATTCCTGCGCGAGCGCTGGGTGTGCCACCCGCCGAGATCATTCTTCTCGGCGATACCATTGACGAGATCCACGGCGGGAAAGCTGCTGCCATAACGGTCATATCATGCGCATGGGGATGGACGCGCGAAGCAAAACTTCGTGAAGCAGAGCCCGACCACCTCGCTAAAGACCCCCAGGAACTTCTTGAGATCGTGCGACGCCTCCCGTAAGCACCACGACCATCCCGCCTCGCGCGGGATGATTTTTCATTAGACCTACTGCGCAAAGATTATTCTGCTACAATTTCCAGATTTCGGCTACGAAAATTTTTACGCAGCAGGTCTATTTGCAAAAACGTTCGTATCGTAGTATAATGAAACCCTTACAATGTCAAACAGTCCACCCGAGGCACCGCCAAAAGAATTTCTTATCGTGCGCCTCACCCCCCACCTAGTAGAGCGGGGCGCTTTGTGGTTCGGCGAACACCATGAAAACATCAGGTGCGCCGTACATACGGACGGCTTTTGGCGCAAGAACGCCTTTTGCATAGCACATGAGACCGAGATGAAACCGGGAGCATTCATCAGGCGCCTCACCGATTTCGGATATGAAAAAACCGCGCACATATTCGGCAGAGGAGAGTTCAGTCAGCGAGGAAACATCGTGGATATCTGGGCCATAAATGAAACCCGGGCATGGCGTGTTGAGTTCTTCGGGAATACTGTCCAGAGCATCCATCCGATTGAGGCCAAAAAAGGCGCCGAGACAAAAAAAATATCGCTTGCTTCAGGCGCCACGCTCGCGCACATCTCGCCAGGCGATTATCTGGTACACATTGACCACGGCATCGGCATCTTCAGGGATTTTATCACCGAGCGTGAAAAAGAATATTTCGTGGTAGAATACGCGCCACCGCGGGAAGGAGCGGAACCGGATCGCTTGTACGTTCCCAAGGACCAGGAAAAACGCCTTTCGCCGTATATCGGCTTTAATACTCCCCGTGTGCACCGCCTCGGAGGGACCGCATGGTTTACTACACGAAAAAAGATAGGGGAAGACGCGGAAAAACTGGCGCAAGAACTTCTCCAGCTCTACGCGGGCCGTGAAACGATATGGCGCGCCCCTTACGCCCGCGACCCCATGCTGGAACGGGAATTTGCCGGAGCATTTGAATTTCAGGAAACGGATGACCAAACAAAAGCGCTCCAGGACATACAAAAAGACCTCGCATCCGAAAAACCGATGGACCGGATCATCTGCGGAGACGTCGGCTTCGGAAAGACCGAGGTTGCGATGCAAACGGCTATGCGCGCGATCATCGCAAAAAAGCAGGTGGCACTCATCGCCCCTACGACCATCCTTGCCTATGAACATGTGCGAAACTTCCAAAAGCGTTTTGAAAAGTTTCCGGTGGAGATCGCCGGCATCTCGCGCATAACATCTCCAAGCGAGGCGCATACCATCACAAAAAAACTCGCGGCCGGCACGTTGGACATTCTTATCGGCACCCACCGAATCCTTTCACATGATATCGCGTTCCGAGACCTGGGACTCGTTATCATTGATGAGGAACAGCGGTTCGGCGTAAAACAAAAAGAGCGTTTCAAAGAGATGCGCGCCGAGACCGATATTCTTTCTCTCTCCGCGACTCCCATTCCCCGAACACTCTATCTTGCTTTAGGCGGCCTTCGCAACATTTCCAATATTCAAACGCCTCCCCCGGGAAGAATTGCCATCAAAACATTCGTCATGCCGCACGCCGCAGGCACTATACGCGGCGCCATAACGCGCGAAATGGAGCGCGGCGGCCAAATCTACTTCCTTCACAACCGCGTGGAAACCATTGAGGCCATTCGCACGCGCGTAGAAAAACTTATGAGCCGCGCGCCGCAGAAACCGAAAATAGGCGTCATCCATGGCCGCATGAAAGAATCGCATATGATAGAAACGATAAATGATTTTCGCGAAAAAAAATATGACATCCTGCTTGCCACCACCATCATTGAAAACGGTCTGGATTTTTCAAACGCCAATACCCTTATCGTAGACGACGCGCCACGGCTGGGACTTGCGCAGGCGCACCAGATACGCGGGCGCATAGGGCGTGGGTATGATCAGGCATATGCGTACTTCCTTTATAAAGCGTCACACCTTACGGAAAAAGCATGGCGGCGTCTTGAAGCATTAAAGGAATTTGAAGAATTGGGCGGCGGGTACCAGATAGCGCTTCGCGACATGGAGATACGGGGGGCCGGAAACATTCTGGGGCGCGAGCAGTCGGGGGCCATCAACCGCGTAGGACTGAATCTCTACTGCCAGATCCTTGCCGAGGCCGTTGAGAAAGCGCGGGACGCCGGACCACAGTGATAACATGACTACCGCGCGAAGCAACCGATCGGTCTTTGCGTACAACTATAAACCGCTCCTGAATGGAGCGGTTCTTGTATATCCCCGATACTACTGCCGATACGGGTCCTTGCGACTCACTTCACGAAGGTCCACGCCGGTCGCTTCTTTGAAGTGGCGCAGAACTTCGTCTATGGGAATCATGGTGCCAAGAATGCCAAGGAGTTGGGTGTTTACAATGCCCACCAACTCGGGCCTGCCGTCCCGAAATGCCACTACCGGCGAGCCGGAATCCCCGGGAACGATGGGAACCGAGATTCCCATCTCACCCTGAACAAACGTGCCGTCTTTCTTTGCGTTCTCACTCACGCGATCCTGATCAAAATCAGAGTACAAAGCAGATACAGCGCCAACGCGAACATTCACCCCATAAAATGAGGGACTTCCCAGTACGATCACGGAGTGCAGGAGTTGCAATTCGTAAGAGTTTCCAATGGTGAACGCCGCATGGCGCACATGTGCACCAGCCGGCATCTCAAAGAACGCAAGATCCATATTGGGGATCACCAATAATTTTTTCAGTAAGATCTTTGCGGCGGAATTCTTCGCCGACTGCAGCCAGAACTCCTCGTTACCAACCCGTGTGACAGGAATCTTCATCGCCTGTACTCCGAACGGGGTCATGATCGGCATCGCGACATCGGAAATGGTAACGATATGATCAAGTGCTATCACATAGGGAGGAATGATGATGACGCGTCCGCTCTGGACTGTGGGCTCCTCGCCAAATGGTTTTTCTCCCCCATTACCATCACCGATCATCGGTATACCCGAAGCATAGATGCGGGGCCAATCGCTCGCGATCTCCTCAATTCCTCCGGCATACAGTGCCATGGAGTAGTCATACTTTCCGTCTACCGCGAACGCCGCTGGAACCCTGCCCAGATCGGAAGCACCGGCACTGGCAAAAGCACCTGCGAGAAAGAACATACCTACAAGAATGCCGACTACCACGCGTTTCATGGCGCGCTCCTTTCGGAATAAAAAAGCAGAGATGCGTCTCCGACTCTCTCCCGATTGCATGTCAAAGAGCGTTCAACCGCAAAGCAGCCGCCCCACGTGCACCCAATGGGGCCGCACGAGACATGCTCTCCTAGGAATAGAGTCGTAGAGACGGATCCCTGCCCTTTTCTTTCCAGAAAGCACCTTTGGTTGCTGTTTTTCTTATATCAAATATTCATTATTTTGTCAATAGCACCCGCTGCACAGCGCCAATATCTCTCGCACACACACAAACAAAAAAGGACGGATGTTCCGTCCTTTAGTTCCTGTCGCTAATACTTTCCGTGAAGCCCGCCTTGCCGCTCCTCGCGCTTTTGCCTCATTTTTTCTTCGTGTTCCACCGCTTGACGCTCCCTGGCCTTCTGCTCAAGCTGTATCCGCCTTTCCGGCGTAAGAATATTCTTTCGCACATCAGCGTAGACCACATCGGTGATATGCTGATACACCTGCTGGAGCTGACGGACGATGAACCGTACGAACCGGCGGATCGGATCGTTGATGACCGTCCACACCAAGCTCCACGGCCAGTACGTTACCCATTGCAGAAGAAGCGCCTTATGCGTATGCCACTGCGGGATAGCATTCTCAATACTCTTGCCACCAAAGGCGTACCCATTGTGTGACTTGAAATACTCTGCCCACTCAAGTTTTAACTCGTCCGACATCACATCACCCGGAATACCCTTACTGACCAAAAACTCTTTCTCTACCTCCTTGATGCGCTCCCTGGTGATAAGAGAATATCGGTACCACTTGAAGACGGAATAGACACCACCAATGATGCCATATCCCAATACATAGAGCGCAAGCAACCCAATGTTTTCCCAGATGTAGGAAAACACCGGCACACCGAGTAGGTAATGAAATGCCAGAAACGCGCCGCCAACGACCAGGGTTGGAAACCAGCCATTCTCATACTCAAGCGAGCAAATGATGATAATAGAGGCGATGGCAAAAAGCACCAACGGCGCCAAAAAAGAACCCGCCACGAACCCAAGTGTGAAATCCATTCCATGCTCCTCTTTTGACAACGAACGTTACTACACTGCACATAGGTACCTGCGTTCACTACTCCTGTCAAGTGCGCCGCCGGTATATTCCGCCCATGCATACCGGCAATAAAAAACCGCCCCGCCAACCACCCTTGTTGGATGAATAGCAAAGCGGTATGCATATTACTTTAGCAACTCCCGCGCCTTCATGAACTGCGCGTCTTTGTCCGTTCCCGTGTTGTCTTTTAGGGATCGGGACGCCTCCTGAAACATGCGAAGCTTCTCTTCATCGGTCTTGCCGGCAAACACCTTTTCATCACTAATGTCAATTGTCGAGCGCGTATCCGTAACCATGTGGGTCGGATTCACGCCGATTTCCTGTATCTTCGTCTTGGAGTTTCCCACCAGAAACTCAAACGTGGTTAGCCGAAAACTGGAATTATCGGAAAGCTGGAGCACCGACTGACCGACCCCCTTGCCGAACGACTTCTCGCCAACGACCGCGAACCCCCAGTCCTTCATGGTGCCGGCGAATATCTCGGAGGCCGAAGCGCTGCCGCCGTTGACAAGGATCGCCACGCGGTAATGCGCGTATTCGCCCGCGGTCTTTACCCGCTTCGTCCCGGGCTCCATGAACTCACCGTCCCAATCCTTGATTCGGTCAATCTTTTCTGACCGCTTGAAACGCTGGGTTGCCATGATATCGTCTGGGTTCTTGCTGAAGTAATACAGCATCTCAAGAGCTGAATGCAGATATCCACCAGGATTATTGCGAAAATCCAGAATGACCTTGGGGTTCGGTCCGTTCTTCTGAAACGTTTTTAGAGCCGCCTCAAGATCATCTGCCGCCGTATCGGTAAATCCCGACACGCGGATGTATCCGGTGCCGTCGGGAAGCGTTGACACCTTCACAGCGGATGATGCAATATCGGCGCGAACAAGCATCACCTCAAACGATTTTCCGGCGCGTTCAATCGTGACGAACACCTTCGTTCCTACTGGCCCGCGAATACGTTTTGCGGCATCCGTTGCATCGGTGACCGGCGCGGCCTTCGCCTCGTTCTCTTGCCGTACCGCAACGACAATGTCACCCGCAAGAATTCCGGCTTTGGCGGCCGGTGCGTCTTCCATCGGGGAAACAACCACAACCTTTCCATTCCGCGGCTCTATCTGAAGACCGACCCCGCCAAAGTGCCCCGACATCTCTTCACTCGTCATCCTTGTCTCGTCAGGCGTGGAGAATCCGGAGTGGCGATCAAGACAGACAAAATTTACCGGATCATCCTTTGATCCCTCTCCGGACTTCACCGGATCGGGGTTCCTGCGCGAAAGCTCCTTTAGCATATCAAACCGGCACTTCGTAAGATCTACGGGATAGAGATAATCCTGCTCAATATAATTAAAGACCTCGGCAATGACCTGTGCCTCGGACCGCCAATCGGCGGAACTACTTGAGGAAAACAGTGAAATAACAGCAAGAAATACGAGGCCGATCCCAACATCTTTGAGCATTGCTCGCATAGCGTTCTCGGTTGACAAAGAGTAGGTAAACTGTCCAATTAGTAGCACAGAACGAATACGATAGCAAGCATGCCCCGTCGACAAACACCATCAAGGCCTAGGGGCAACCTATCGCCATGCGGCACGCATTAAAAAGATCCCGAATGAATTGCGGGATCATCTTCGTCCAGCTAACTTTCCTACTATTTGGGCAATACACCCAAGCGCACCAAGAGCAAGCGCCGCAGATACAATGAACACAATAAGCGTCCACCGCCGAAGGTCAACGGTGGACTCCTGGGAAATGTAATGGTCAACAACGAGTTCCGCAGTCATGTATGACGAGAGCCACGCCGCAAAACCGTGCACACCCAAATGCGAACGATCAAGAATGTAGTACCTGCTCTTATCACCCGCCCACCCCGCCACGCGTTCTATGATCGTCGGGTCAAGGCGGGTCACGAGCACCCCGCCATCCTTACACGTGATATAGAATTTCCGCCCGCTCGTATCAAGTTGCGGAACGGGAAAAAGCTCCTTGCCGCCGACGCCCACCGGAATGAGGCGGACCCTTTCTTTTGTTGTCACCTCTTCCACGCGCTGACGAAGCGCCCCTTCATTCCAATCCGGTATAACCCTCTCAAATGATCCATCGCCTTTCCGGCATACCTCCTGCCCGCCGTCGGTGACAATGATCGCGGTAATGCGGGTATCCTTGGGCACCGTGCTCCTAACAAATACATAATCCTCCCCGAAGGCCTTAAGAAGGTCCGTGCCGCCTCCCGCCGCAAGCGACGTATTCAGACGCGCTAAGACCTCCTTAAAATTTCCGATATCATCGGTACATTCCAACAGCGGATTATACGCAAGCGTAAAATATGAGAGACAGAAGTATGAGATCCCCATGGCGCTCATACCATCAACCGCCGCCGCGATCTCATATTTCACAGCCACAAGCCGGGGTATGTATGAAACCTTACCATTGTCATCAGTGCGTTGAATATCTTCGGCAAGCTGGCTATTGGAAAGGTCTATAATGAACTGAACTGCCTCACCCTTATAGATGGGTTTTTGCGATACTACAACGCTGAAGGGGCGGGTATGCGTGATGATAATGGCTGCGATCGCGATAGAGGTCATCAGTAAAGCGACAATGCGCCGCACTACCGGATACCGCATGCCAAGCATGCGCACAGCGCGCCGCTGTCGTATGATCACCCAGGACCCAAGCAGGATAACGAGAGGAACAAAGCCCAGAAGAATCAGGTACTCCGGAGACCGCACCCGTATATCGTCGTAGCCAACGAGGGCCGCGACCCATTGATATGCCGTATCAAAGATCAGCCGAAACGTGCCCATGTATACCGCACTCAATACGCTTCAGTAGAATACTTGTGACATATATCTGCCGATAAGTCAAACTTCAGGGGATGCCAACACATGCATAGGATATTCCTTCCGGCATATGAAAAACGGACGCGTGATGCGTCCGTTCAATGCTACAATCGGCTTCTGGAACTTGAGCCGCCCGTTGCGCCCCCTCCGGGGTCATCGCGCGGCTTCAGATCAAATTGATCGGGATTCAACGGTTGTTTCTGCTTTCCGTTGGAAGAATTCTTTGCGGCACTTTCGGCGTTTTTCTGAAGCGCGAACAACAGCTCAAGATTGATCGCGGTGTGCTCAAAGCGCATGCGCTCCGCATCCCCCCAGGAACTGCGGTCCTTATCAAATGTCTCAAGAGCCGCGATATACGACTTGATGACGATTGCCAGCGCCTCCATCTGCGCTTCTTGAGAGGCCGCAGTAATGGCTTTGCGAAGAGCGGTATTGCCTTCATTATAGCGCCGGAAGAATTCGGCGTCCTTGCCCTTCATCTCTCCCAAGAATTTTTTCGCCGCATCGCACGCGCGGGCCGCCGCGTCCCGCTCCGCGCCTGCGGCATCGCTATTCTTCACCTCATAGAAGTAATCAAAAGCAATAATATGCCTCTCGCACTTCCGGTACTGGATTTCGGCAAGGCGCCCCGCCGCAATAGAGCGTTGCGGCTCGGATGCGCTTTTGAAAAGCTCTGCAAGGGCCACCTCCGCTTCCTGATATTTCCTCCCGTCTATCAGCGCGTCTATCCGCTTCATGGCGCCGGGAAGAGCCGAGTGCCGAGCAACATCCGCTTCCCACGCAGCGACAACGCCTGCGTGGCGGGCGCGCTCCTGCTCGTGCCATCGTTCGGGCAGAAGCGCTCCCCAATACATGAGAAGACCCAGCACAAGCCCGATAACAAGCGTCCACAGGATTTTTTTCACTACATTCACCTCCTTTCCGGTGTGCGTGCGTGCTGTCGGGAAAACATCGGCACATATCCCAGTATGGCGCCGGCGAGAAAACAGGCGAGCGCCCATGCAACGAACCTATCCATGAGCGGATTGTAGATGAGTTCTTCCTCTACGACTACCCTGCTCCTCTCGCGCGTTGCGACCGTGCGATAGAGCTCCATGAGGTTTTCGCGCGACATCGTGGCAACGCTCCTCACCTCTCCAAATCCGCGCGGCGTGGTAAATGCATGATGATAGGCCTGTGGAATCTGCCCCACGCTATAGAAGTACGTGCGAATGCATAATGCGTGCGCGACATCTATCACGTGGAACGGGTTAAGATCGCTTGCGGTCTCGCCCTTCCTAAGATTCGTCTGCTCCAGCGCCTTTTGGCGGGTCTCAGCCCAGGAAGGAAAGTCCCCATCGGTATAGAGCACCAGGGAAACCCCGGGGTACTTTTTGCAGAACTCCGCGGCGCGCAATGGTATATAGGCCTCGCGCTCCTTAAGCGAAAGTTTCACCCTTTGCAACTCACCCGCAGAGACGATCTTCCCCTTATCAAGCGCCTCTATGGCGAGCGCCAACCCCGCCCACAACCCGCGGTCAATAGATGTGCCGCCGCCCGGCCGAAGAAGCGCTATGCGCCGTGCGATCACCGCGCAATCCCGCGTAGGCATGGAACGCACCGAGGCCTCGCTATCAAATGCCACGAGGCCAACATAGGTATGAACGGTACTGCCAACTTCCTGCCGGCAAAACTCCTCATAGAACGCCCGGTTCGCCGCCTTAAGAGCAATGAGCCCGGGGCCATTCATACTGCCGGACACGTCATCAATGAGAATAGCCGTCTTCGTTTCAATCTCGTGCGCGACAAGATGCCGCGCCTCCTGTTCCGGTCCCGCAAACGCGATGATCCCGAACACTACGCCGAACAGCATCAGAAGATACGGTAACGCCCAGAGAGACCGGCGCAGAGTGCTACGACCAAGCGACACGCGCTCCCGCAAAAAAAGCGAGCGAGAGCCCACGGGAACCGTAAGCCGTCGGGCAAAAAGAAGCAGCAACAACAGGAGAGGGATCGCGGCAAGCGCCCATGGGAGTTCAAATTTCATTCTTACCCCGCCTTCTTCCTCTGTATGGCCGAGAGAGGATATCGCATGAATGTTCGCATCCTATCCACACGCTGCGCCTTGCGAACGATCGCAAGATGCGCACGGACTTCGCGGAGAGCATCTGCCGTCATGGGCTCCGTTGTGGCGGCCTTGTCCAGTGCGGCAAGCGCCGCTTCACAGACCGGCTTCATATGAGGAGAGAGGCGCGGAAGCATCTCGCGCCTGCTTGCGCCCTCATCACATCCAAGAATGCGACGAAGTTCAATGTGCGCATACCGCATGGTCAGTACCTTTGCGGCATCATCGTGCGCTCCATCTTGCAAGGTTCGCAGGTGCGCGGCGTACGCATGCGCAAACCGTGGTCCGGCCGCCTTCTTCCTCTTTACAAACACGCACCCGGCATACACACCCCCAATGATGAGTAATCCTGCCGCCGAGAAAATCGCAAGCGCGCCGCCCCCGGTCCGTGCATACCGCACAAGATCCGGATTATTGGTCACAAACTGTCCGGTCCAGTAGCGATAATCCGACTTCGGAAATGTTTCCGCCACGGGAGCCGGTGGCATCCCAACCGCCGGCATCGGCATTCGCTTGATGTCATACACGTCGGTAAGCTTCGGCTCACCTTTATCGGTCCTCGGCACAAGTCCCAGAACCTTAAAACCCGTTTTGCCAAGACGCACCTCCAGAGGAGGCGTATCCTGACCCGCGCCCACGATGGAGTAAAACACCGGCGGAGGCGTAAGATCAAAATCACCCGGCTGGTAGAGCCGTATGGAAATAGCTATCGTGGCCACGCCATGCTCATTTGTGACGCGGATCGGTTCAAGCTTGAATGTCCCATCAAGAACGCCCTCCGGCATAAGCATAGCGGGATCCCACTGCTTTACCTTCTCCGTGTCAACGGCAACGCGCCTGGAATTATAGAGAATAGCGTAGGTGAATGTAAACCGGTCCTGCATCACTCCGGACACGCGCGATACTTCGCGGGTGACCCGTACGAGCGGTTGAATGGATACAAAGTCCGGAGTCGCGCGTTCAACGACAAGGTCTTCGGCAATAAGCCGAGACATGGCGAAGAGATTCAGTGAGACGCCGTTCACCGGCACATAGTAAGTCGTGTTCTTATCCAAGCCGACTGGCCTTTTTTCCCACGGTATCGCATATCCGAACGACTGAATGCGCTTGCGAAGAAACGTGTTGCTTTCGGGAGTGATGGTCTTCGTCCGCACCCAGATGCCAGCAGGAAATACGTAATCGCCATCAACCGCAAATACCGGGTGCGCTTCCCACACCGATGATGACTTCGCCATCTTGGTGATCAATGCAAAAACATCCACGGCCTTGGGAAAATACACCACGACATAGTTCTTTTTGGCGATAGACATCTTTGATTCTTGAGTACCAAGAATCGCCGACAGGCGCTCTACCCTGATGCCGTTCCCTTGCGTAAATCCCATCTCCTTAAGAAATGCCGCAAATTTTTCGGCCTCCGTATCGGGGGAGACAAAGGGCCGCACCACAAGAGCGCGGGGATACAGCTGTACCGTGCGCTTTTCGCCGCGGTCAATAACATAGAGGTCAGCTGGAGTATACAGCCCGCTTGGCGTAGGCGCCCCAGGAGGGGCCTCGGCGGGCACATCCATTGCTTGAACTTCCGCCGATACCAAGATCAGCACGGAAAAAAGAGCAGCAAAAAGCGCCTGTGGAATGTTCATCTGCCATCTCCCTTCTTGTTACGATACAACACATGTCAAAGTGCAATACCTTATTAGTATAGTAATTACTGCTTTTGTCAAGTTATTCGCCGAGCACATAATTAAAAACCCGGGCAATACCGGGTTTTCCGCTTATCCTCCGAAAGAACGTTCCAACTGCTGTACGATCTGCGCTGGATCTCCTGTGCGCACCCACCCCATGGGCGCCCCAAGGGAACGTGCCGCATCCACCCATGCGCGTTCGCCAGCCAGTTGACGCTCTATGAACTTTCTTGCGGACCGCTTCGTGAAGTGCTCAAGAGAGGTTGAGCCATTCTCGGCGTCCACAACGTAGTAGAAACCGACCTGGTCGCGAAACGTCTCCCATTGGGGAGAGACGCCAAGAAACGCGAGCTCCATGGAAGACGTGCCGCCCGCATACGTACCGCCCACCGCGCGGCGCAAAATGTCACGGCCGTCAAGGACCACTGTTTGTGTTGCATGATCGTAAACAGGTTTCGTGTCGGCAAAAAGAAAATCGGAGATAAAGAGAAGCCGTGTATTATCAAGCGACAACACGTGCGCCGCATCATTTGAGCACGCCTCAAGCGTGGTCGGCGCAACGGGTGTCCGTTGCGGCATATCCCACACTTCATAAAGAACGGCGGCAACATCGTCTGCGCCATAGACAAGGGGCGAGACGAACGGAGAAGCGCCCCCGTTCAGCGCCACGACACGGACGGGATCTTTCAGCGCGGTAGATGACAGAAGGTAGCACCCGAGAGCAACAATGGCGGTCTCGCGCATCCCGTAATAGCGAAGCGATGGCGAATCATCAAATAAGATCGCGTGGCGCATTTTTTCTTCGGTAAGGTTTTTCCGAACCATTGGCTTGCCCTCCCGAAGAGTAACCTCCGGATCAATGTCGGTAACATCCTCACCCGGCTCGTACTCCGTGAACTCCTTGAACTCTATGCCCTCGCCGATGAGACGGGAACGATGCTCCCCGAATGTCAGCGTCCAGACATGAAACTCCGGCTCCGGAAGCGCAAATTTCTGAAGGAACCTTGCAAGCTCCTTTTTGGTCATAGGACACCTCAATCAACGGGAACCACGTCAAGGATCCCCTTGCGTCCCGTCTTTGGATCGCCCTTGATAAGGACCCGGATGAATTCCTGAACCCCGCCGAGATCGTTATACCGCTGGCGCAGATTCTTGTTCAAAATGAAGCGGTGATTCACGACCTCAAAAAAACGCTTCTTTACGTGATACGGATCAACGACGCGGCACCCGTCAACGGCGGCAATGGCCTGCGAGCAATTTCTCAAATGAAGTGCCGCGCGGGAGTTCGGCGGGAGAACCACCAAATTCGTGCCCTCCAGTTCCGCCCGAACATCCGGGAAGATCTCGCGGTACTGAAGCGGATCGTAGCAGGCCATAATGAGCCGCTTGATGTACTGCTTTATCCGCGGCGGGGTCTCTACCTCGGTCGCGATGAAATCGCGCGCATCAAGGATCGCCGCTCCCGTTGTAAGGGGACGCACGACCATGTTGCTATGATCAAGATCAAGAACGGCATCTATCGTCTCCTCGTCCGGAAGATCCAACAGAATGCGGAACATGAATCGATCAAGCTGAGCGGCGGGCAAATTATACGTTCCCTCGCCCTGCTCAATGGGATTCTGGGTCGCAAGCACGATGAACGGCTCTTTAAGATACCGGGTGATCAGATTGCCGCCCTCCTCATAGGTAACCTGCCCCTCGCTCATCGCCTCAAGAAGAGCCGACTGGGTCTTCGGCGTTGCGCGGTTGATCTCGTCTGCAAGAACGATATTATTGAGCATCACCACGCCAAAGTAGGTGTGAACTTCGTTTCCCTCCTGCACTCTGCGGGCGCCGAGGTCGCGCGGCGTTGCGTCCGGCGTCATCTGCTTTCGTCCGAACGCAAGATCGCTTAAGGCCGCTCCGGTTTTCGCAAGAAGTGTCTTCCCGCCGCCGGGGAGGCCCTCAATAAGCACGTGACCGCACACGCTTGATGGCGCTCTCGGCACAACCTCTTCTACCACTTCTCCCCGAACCTGCTTTCGCACCTTTGCAATAAATCCCGGACCCGAATCGCCGCGGGCAAAAAGCCCTATGACCAGCGCCAGCGGAACACGTTCCAAAGACGGCCCCACCACCACCGAGCGCATACCCGGCCTTGTGGGATCCGGCGTTCCATCTTCATAGCACCCACCGTTCAATAAACGGTTTGCGGCGGCGATAAGATTTCGGTGTCGCTCATGGAGCGTAGGATCGCGCTCCAAGCTCATGTATCGGGCAAGATCCTTATGAATGGCCACAAAAACTCCTATCAGACATGTAAAAGGTCGTACCATTTTAGTACCACGAAATCTGTAGAACCGCAAGACGCTCTCTGCTGGCCAAAAACCTCACACCACACAGTGTTCACCAAATAAAAAAGTCCATACACCACATCCTTTTGCCACGGGCGGTTGCGTTTTTCCCGAAATATGTTTATATTCACGTTTAATGTCTACTGACACCACAATCGGGCTGGCTAGCGAGCAGTATCCGGCCATTCTTCGCGAAATACACGATCCCCCGGCTTTACTATATGTAAGAGGCGTTATTCAACCGGCAACACTCTGCCTTGGGGTCGTGGGTACGCGGCTTCCCACGCGCTATGGCATTGAAGCGACTGAAAAACTCATCCGCGACATTGCCCGCGCCGCTCCTGCGATCACGATCGTAAGCGGCCTTGCAACGGGCATTGATGCGGTTGCCCACCGAGCCGCTCTTGCGGCGGGCCTTGCCACGATCGGAGTGATCGGCTCGGGCATAGACCGGCATTCTTTTTTCCCCTCGCAAAATATCGCGCTTGCCGAGAAGATGGTTGCGGCTGGAGGCGCAGTGATCTCCGAATATCCTGACGGCACGCCGGCGCGAAAACATCACTTCCCGGCGCGAAACCGCATCGTCGCCGGACTCTCGCGGGGAGTGGTCATCATTGAGGCAAAGGAGCGCTCGGGCGCCCTCATTACGGCGCGGCTCGCTCTTGAAGAAAACCGCGAGGTCTTTGCCCTGCCAGGATCCATATTTTCTCCGCACTCTGCCGGACCAAACATGCTTATACAAAAAGGAGCCAAGCTCGTGCTCTCATCAAACGATATTCTTGAAGAACTTGGTATCACGACCGAAGAGACCGGAACACGAGCCGTGTCACTTTCCGATATAGAGCGGCGCGTTATTGATGTCATCTCGCGCGAACCCCAAACAATAGACGAGCTAAAGCATGCGACGGATATTTCCACGGAAGATATTCTTTCTGCCGTTTCTATGTTAGAATTAAAAGGCGTTATAAAAAACTTTGGCAATGGCGCATGGGGACAGGTATAATATAAAGCAATAAATAAAAAACGCAGAATACTGCGGACACACAACACTGTTACACATATGGGAAAAAGCTTGGTCATCGTAGAATCGCCGACAAAAGCAAAAACAATCGCCAGATTTCTCGGCGGTGATTTTGTCATTGAATCCTCTTTCGGCCATATACGGGATCTTCCGACATACGAACTTGGCGTTGACGTAGACCATCAGTTTGAACCGAAATATGTCATTCCCCGCAAGGCCCAAAAACAGGTTAAAAAGCTTAAAGAAGAGGCGAAAAAGGCCGATCGCATAATCCTGGCAACCGATGAGGACCGCGAAGGCGAGGCAATCGCCTGGCATCTTCAGCAGGCGCTAAAACCTACCGAACCCAAAAAATCTCGGAAGAAAAAACCGGCAGGTGATGCCCCTCCCGAACCCGCCCCCGTGCCGCCCCCGGAACTGAAAACCGAGCGCATCGTCTTTCATGAGATCACCAAAAAAGCGATAGAAGACGCGCTTCTGCATCCACGCACTATTGATGAAAAACTGGTGAACGCCCAGCAGGCGCGGCGCATTCTTGACCGGCTTGTCGGCTACAAACTTTCTCCATTCCTCTGGAAAAAAGTCACCCGTGGCCTTTCCGCAGGACGCGTGCAGTCGGTCGCCGTGCGCCTCATCGTTGAACGCGAGCGGGAGATCCAAGCGTTCAAACCGGAAGAGTACTGGACACTGGAAGGCGTGTTCAAAAAAAACAACAGCGACATGTCGTTTCCGGCACAGCTGGTAAAAATAGACGACCTAGTACTTGAAAAATTCTCCATGACCAAAAAGGAGGATTCGGACCGGGCACTTGAAGATCTTGCCGGAGCTCCCTTTGTTATCGCTCACATTGAAAAGCGTTCTGTGACCAAAAATCCCCTTCCTCCGTTCACCACATCAACACTCCAACAAGAGGCATGGAAACGCCTTCGGTTTTCCGCAAAGCAGACAATGCTTATCGCCCAGCAATTGTACGAAGGCATTGAACTTGGCGAGGGTCCGGTGGGTCTTATCACCTACATGAGAACCGACTCGGTGAATCTTTCCGAAGAATCGCTCCAGGGCGCCAAGGCCTATCTTGATTCCCGCCTCGGCTCTTCCTATTCCTTGCCGCAGGCACGCCGCTTCAAGACAAAATCAAAGGGCGCACAAGAGGCGCATGAGGCGATCCGCCCGTCTGATCCTGCGCGCGACCCGGAGTCGGTGAAGGCATTTCTTAATAAAAACCAGTTCCGACTGTACGATCTGGTATGGCGGCGTTTTATCGGCTCGCAAATGCCGCCGGGCATTTTTGACGGAACGACCGTAGATCTTACCGCACACGGGACACGCTCAACATCAGAATACACCTTCCGCGCACACGGACAGACCGTAAAATTTGATGGATTTCTCAAGATCTACCACATGCGCATTGAGGATGTCCTGCTTCCCGAACTTTCCAAGGACGATGCGCTTGTAACAGAGGACATAAAAGCTCTTCAGCATTACACCGAACCGCCCCCACGCTATACCGAGGCGTCTCTCGTAAAATCCCTTGAAAAATTCGGCATCGGACGCCCGTCCACATACGCACCTATCATGTCCACCATTCAGGACCGCGGATACATTATAAAAAACGAACAAAAAAGATTCACACCGACGGAGATCGGCCTTCTCGTAAATGACATGCTGGTAGAACACTTCCCGCGAGTGGTGGATATTGCTTTTACCGCCCGCATGGAAGAAGAATTGGATGAGATCGCAGAGGGCACTCTGAAATGGCAGAATGTCATTGGAGAGTTTTATGCGCCGTTCGCGAAAAATCTTGCAGAAAAGTTTGAGGCGGTAGAAAAAGAAGCGCCGAAAGAAACCACCGACGAGATATGCCCAAAATGCGGAAAGCCCATGGCGGTCAAATTCGGCCGCTTCGGAAAATTTCTCGCCTGTACAGGATTTCCCGAATGCAAATCAACAAAACCATTGCATCAAAAAGTCGCCACCAACACGGGCCAAAAAACCGATATGGCGTGCCCCAAGTGCGTTGAGGGCTTTGTCGTCGTCAAACGCACGCGACGCGGGAAAATATTTTTCGGCTGTTCACGCTACCCCGCATGCAATTTCGCGTCATGGGGAAAGCCCATTGGCGAGAAGTGCCCCAAATGCGAGAACCCGCTGATTGAGACCAAGTACGGCATCAAGTGTAACAATAAGGACTGTGACTACAAGATGAAGAAAGAAAAACCGGCCGCCGAAGAGACGCCGATGAACGAGGTAACAGAGTGATTTCATATGAAAAAACTGCGGATGCTGTCCGCGGTTTTTGTATTACTTACCGTCCCCGGTAAGGTGGGATACCATCTTTTTCTGCAAAATGTGCATCAACACGACGGCATGCGTCATGAGCGGATCATACGCCTTAGCAACGCTATAAAGTCCAGTATGGGGTTTTAGGCCCCTCGGATCATGCTCATAATACCTGCAATCAATCCGCGGACAATACCACACGATAAACCGACAAACCTTTGCCCCGCCAAGACGCTCCGCGCTAAGATCAAAGCTATAAAGAGCAATGCCATGATCAGAGCACAGCTTCTTTTCCTCGTCCATACTGCCCCGCATAAAGACCTTGAAAAATCCTCGTTCAAGCAATATCATAACCCTATGACGACTGTCAATATACGAGCGATCGTAGAAAAGGCAAAGGAAAAACTCCACTGCTCTCAAGAGGAGCAGGAACTTATCATGCGCGCATATGAGTTCGCAAAGGAGGCGCATGGCGCCCAAAAACGGACATCCGGCGATCCATACATTAACCACCCGCTTGCGGTAGCGCTTCGGGTGGCCGATCTCGGACTTGATACGGCGTCCATCGCGGCCGCACTTCTTCACGATGTGTGCGAAGACACCGCCTGTTCAATTGAAACGATAGAAGAGAATTTTTCTAAAGAGATCGCGTTCCTCGTAGACGGGGTCACAAAACTTGATAAGATACAATTCCACGGCACCGAACGCGACGCGGAAAATCTTCGCAAAATGCTTCTTGCGGTCGCAGAAGACATCCGGGTCGTCCTTATCAAACTGATGGACCGCACGCACAATATGGAAACGCTTAAAGCGCTTCCCCCCGAAAAACAAAAGCGCATCGCGCTTGAAACCCTTGAGATCTACGCGCCGCTTGCCTATCGGCTAGGCATCGGCGAAATAAAAGGATACTTGGAAGATCTTGCGTTCCCCTTCGTCTACCCGAAAGAATGCGCGTGGCTTGAGAATCAGATGAAAGACCCCATTGAGAAACGAAGGGCTTACGTTGCGCGCCTCATTCCGATCGTCCGCGAAGAACTTGAAAAAGAGAACATGCGCGATACCGACATTCACGGAAGAGCAAAGCACCTTTTCAGCTTGTACAAAAAACTGCTGAAGTACGACATGGACATGAACAAAATCTTTGATCTTATTGCCATTCGCGTGATCGTCTCGTCAGTTGAAGAATGCTATGCGGTCCTCGGGGTCATCCACGCACTCTGGCGGCCAATGCCGGGACTCGTGAAGGACTATATCGCCCTCCCGAAACCGAACGGATATCGCTCCATTCACACGACGATCTTCGGCCCCGACGGCACCGTCACGGAATTCCAGATACGCACACATGAAATGCATGTTGAGGCGGAGCGCGGTATCGCGGCTCATTGGTCCTACTCGGAAGGAAAAACAAGCGCGGCCTATAAACAAAAGGGTGTGTTATTCGCGAATAAAAAACAGCTTGAGTGGGTAAATCAATTGCGGGACTGGCAAAAAGAATTCCGCCGCCCCGAAGAATTCTTGGAGTCCCTCAAGATAGATTTTTTCAAGAACCGCATCTTCGTGTTAACGCCAAAAGGCGACGTCATTGACCTTCCGGAGGGAGCGACACCGGTTGACTTCGCCTACCAGGTGCACACCGACATCGGAAATCAAGCGGCAGGAGCAAAGATCAACGGTAAGATGGTGCCGCTGGACCACGGATTACATAACGGAGATGTGGTTGATATCATCCGGCAAAAAAACAAAAAACCGAACCGCGACTGGCTCGGCTTCGTAAAAACGGCTGGAGCGCGAAAAAAGATCCAACTCACCCTGCGGCAAACCCGCGAACATTCCGTGTTCGCCCAAAAAGGAGGGCAGACAACCGAGCTTCGGCTCACAGTGCGCGACCGCATCGGCCTCTTAAAAGACATATCACGGGCGGTCGCAGACATGAGGATCAATATGAAAAGCATCGCGACCGAGACAAAGAACCGCCTCTACCCCGTCATCACTGTGCAGGTGCCAATAAAGAATAAAGAAGCCCTGGACAAGCTCCTTATGCGGTTAAAAAATATCAAGGGAATAGAGGAAATAGGATACCGAATTCTCTCTTAGAAAAGAATGGTGCCAGAGATCACGCTTCATACTACAAAAAATAAAAAGCGGCGCCATGGCGCCGCACACCAACATGTTTAGGGAATGATCCTCTCCCGCTTGATATCAAACGCTTTTTCACGCAAAAACCCGTACCGATCGCGCCGAAGAACGACAAGGCGCATGACCGTCCCCTCGTCGCCGCCTTTTACGATCCCGACCGCTTCTACATATGTTGCCGTACCAGTCGGCACGATCACGCGCCCATTATCCTCCAGGCGCACGATCGCATCTCCCGCACGCACGCCAGCTCTGTCTGCCGGTCCATTTTTTTCGGTACGCAATACTTTAATATGCACCCCAAAATTCTTCAGACGCTGGTCATCTTCGCCAAAGATGGGCACAGAAAGTATGACACCGATGCCGACGTATACCTCGGCTGGCGCTTCTATGAAATATGGAGACGCCTCTGCCCATGCCGCCGTGGATGTCAGAAGCCACAAACCCAGCACACCAATACCCCGAACAGCGCGCATAACGCTACTCCCCAACAGGCGCAAGACCGAAAAACTTGCGCACATCGTCACGAGAAGCGTTCCTCGTGATGACCACGAAACCATCAACACCTATATACATCCTCTGGTCGTCCCGGTAAGCATAGGGATCGTATAAAATCTCCACCCCACGCTTCGCAAGAGCATGTATGCGGGAAACGATCTCTGGGTCTCCTGCAAATACCTCAAGATATTCCGGGCATCTGCCAGCAAGTGTGCTACACCTCACCGGAAGGCCTTTCGCGATACGCGTGCGCTCTTCCGAACGCTTCTTTATGTCATTGGCGGACTTGGCAATGCTTTCTACCTTCTTAGATGCCTCGGGAGAAAGTACGGGAACACCCGCCTCCTCCTTGCTTCCGCATCCGGCAAAAAAGATACAAAGCACTACGATGGGTACTAGACCTCTCATGAGTGTTACTTTCTCCAAACCGACTTGAAATGTTCTGGGTTTTATGTATCATACATTTATACGTATGTCAAACCCAGCCCGCGGAGGAGAAGATGGGGGTACCGTAATACAGGTCCGTTCTATTATGAAAACTTTCAAACAAGATCCCAACACACATTCAGAGGCGGGATCAAACACACCGAACAAAACATACTACATAACAACATCCATTCCCTACGCGAACGCCGGTCCGCATATCGGGCATATTTTGGATCCGCTTATCGCCGATGTTCTTGCCAGATACCACCGCATACGGGGCTATGATGTGCGCTTTCTCGTGGGCACCGACGAACATGGCGCAAAGATTGTCCGCACCGCCGAAGCGCTAGGGCAAACCCCGCAGACACTCGTTGATGAGAATGCAGAAAAATACAGGAAGTTTCATCGCCTGTTACACCTATCCGCAGATGACTTTATCCGCACATCGGATCAAAAACGCCACTGGCCGGGCGCACAAAAAATGTGGAGAACGCTTGCCGCCTCCGGCGATATCTACCGGAAAAAATACCGGGGACTCTACTGCGTGGGACATGAGGCATTCATCACCGAAAAAGATCTGGTAAATGGCGTGTGCGCGGACCATCAAAAAGCACCCGAGGCCGTAGAAGAAGAGAATTGGTTCTTCAAACTCTCAAAATACTCGGCAACGATCGGCGAAAAGATTAGAGGCGGAAAATTCATGGTGATTCCCAATGGAAAAAAGAATGAGATCCTCGCCCTTATTGAGCGCGGACTTGAAGACGTGAGTTTTTCGCGCCCGTCAAAAGACCTCTCCTGGGGAGTCCCGGTGCCCGATGACCCAAGCCAAACGATGTATGTATGGTGCGATGCGCTCGTAAATTATATTTCCGCCATTGGATACGGTCATGAAGACGTGGCCTCGGGAGAGCTGTTCAAAAAATGGTGGCCGGCGCACACCCAGGTCATCGGCAAAGACAATCTGCGATTCCATGCCGCAATCTGGCCGGGAATGCTCCTTTCTGCCGGACTTCCCCTGCCCAAAACACTCCTAGTTCACGGATTCGTGAATGTTGACGGAGCAAAAATTTCCAAGACCGTGGGAAATGTCATCATGCCCGAAACCATCATAGAAACATATGGCGTAGATCCCGTGCGGTATTATTTTTTACGCGAGTTTCCCTCCCAGGAGGACGGGGACTTCAGCTATGCAAAATTTGAAGAGCGCTATAATGGTGATCTTGCCAACGGCATCGGAAACCTGGTATCGCGCGTTTCAACGCTTGGTGAACGGATCGGCAGGGCCGCGTTCAATTTTAAAAATGATGTCAGTCCCGATACGGTTACCGCATGCACCGAAACGTTCGGCAATTACGAACGGCATATGCAGGCGTTCCGCCTCAACGAGGCGCTTGCCGACGTGTGGCAGCTCATCGGCACTGCCGACAGATTCATCAATGAGAAAAAACCGTGGACAGAAAAAGATCCGGCAGTGTTTGAAAAAACGATCCAAGAGGCGGCGTATTTTGTAAGTGCGATCGCAAACTTTCTGTCGCCGTTTCTGCCGGAAACCGCAGAAAAGATCCGTGCGAACATTGAGTTCACAAACGGACGGTTGGCGATAAAAAAAAGCGGGAGCTTATTCCCGCGGCTTGGTTAAAAGGATGGCAGACACGGCACACGCTTCAGGCGAGCCGTCCGGAGAAAAGCGCGATTTTTCCTATCTACAATATTCAGATCCATTCGTCTATTCTGCGCCTTCCCGTGACCCACGTGGTTCGCGCCCTTGACAACCGGCGCCTCTGAACGTTTCATTATGTGCGACCGATGAGCATTTGCGGAACGCATCCAGCGCCTCATGATCCCCTGAAACCCAGGACTATACACAAGTTCTTCCAGCTGGGATGCAAATGTACGCTCAAATTCACGTGCCCCCTCCCGCATCTCTTCTATGGCCTTTCGCACATGCGCGCGCATCGTTCGATTCCCCATCTGCTGTCGCCAATACTCCGCACATGTTCCGCCCCGCTTCATCGTAAACATCCCTACCGGCTTTGCCATACTTTTCCGCAAAAAGATCTTCAACTATGGGGACATACTGCAATATGAATAATACTATGTCAATATTACCGGCATTTTTTGACGCACATACGCACACGCAATTTGCGGCATACGACGATGACCGCAATGCAGTCATGGCCCGCGCGCGGGATACCGGCGTGTGGCTTATCAACGTCGGGACCGAAGAGCGCACATCTGCCGCCGCCATTGCATCCGCGCACCGTGCTCACCGCGGCGTATGGGCAACGGTTGGACTGCATCCGTTACACGCGCATGAGTCATTCCATGACGCGCAAGAACTTGGTCCGCATCCTCAAGGACGCGAAACGCTGGAGGGCGAAGAGTTTAATTATAACACCTATAAAAAACTTGCCACCGATCCGAAGGTCGTCGGCATAGGTGAGTGCGGTCTTGATCATTTCAGAATGAAAGACGCTGCAGCGCGAGCGAAGCAGGCAGAGGTCTTTCGTGCGCACATTGAACTTTCCGCAGAAATCAAAAAACCATTGATGATACACTGCCGCGAAGCGTTTGGTGATTTAATTTCTACTCTACAAGCTACAAACCACAAACTACCGTCTCCTCCCGGCGTTGTCCATTTTTTCAGCGGCACCAAGAAAGACGCAAAAAAACTGCTGGACATGGAATTTGGTTTTACCTTCGGGGGCGTTGTAACATTCGCGCGCGAGTATGACGAGGTTATACGATACCTCCCGCTTGACCATATTCTTTCTGAAACGGATGCGCCGTATGTATCCCCAGCGCCGTACCGGGGAAAACGAAATGAGCCCGTGTACATCGTGGAAACCGTGAAAAAAATTGCAGATATCAGGAATGAGGATCTCGCTATGGTAGCCGAGGCATTGGTTAAAAATGCTATACGCACATTCAGTATTCCTATGAATTAGCCCACGCGCTATTTCAAAACCCGCCAGAAGGCGGGTTTTGCTTTTGCCACAACACCGTTCACAGCAGAACTATCGAATCGCGCTGAATGTGCAGTTCCGAATGTCCACGCCACCGACAACGGTGATAATAAAGTCAATCGCGTATGACGCAAAAAGGGCGACTGCGATACCGATAAGCCCCCAAATGAAGGCTGAACGCGCCGACTCTACCTTTGCCTCGTTCCCTCCTGCGGTGAGGAATAAGAACCCGGCGTAAAGGATCGCGGCGATCGCAAGGACGAATACGATGAACGCGAATACTTGCACAAACTGACTCACGAGCTGAGCGACCTGGCATACTCCCGTTAAATTGCCGGCAAAAGCCGCCAATGGGAGAAGGGTCAACGCTACAGCAAGAACCCGGACCTTTGTTTTTGCACTCATAAAAAATTGTTATTAATAACATGAATACAATACCACAGGTCGGCCACCACTTCTAGCGCGTTATCCCCAACGGGCGAAAAGCCGTTGGCGCCCGCGAAGCGGCTGTTTTGAACAAAAAAGCCGCATACCTTCTGCGGCTTTGCGGCACGTATGCGCCGAACTACTATACTGCTAATACCCTAGGAATAAGCGCATTATGGCGCCACATTTCCATCAATAGAACCCGCCTCGGAAACCCCGATTACCACCGCATCAGCGATAACACGCCGAACATCACCCTCTTCTAAAGCCGAAACGCCGGCATCAATAATCTCCCGGAGTCCAAGCTCCTCCTCTGCTTCGCGGATCATCTCAAGCGTAATGGGTCTTCCGCCAAGGTCCATCTTGGACGGGATCAGTCCGCTCCATACCGGTGCATGCCGTTCCATCATGTGTCCCCCTCGTTGTTTTTGATACCGAATATCCATCCGGACGCAGAACGAGAAACTCCGTCAGCACCAATCATGCTCTGCCAAGACATCACATCCTCACCACAATGCAACTTTGTAGAGTCAACAAAGATATCTCCCGGGATCACCTGCGGCCCGCCGGGGATCGTGCCATCTATGATGAGCTCTACCGTAACGCAAAAATGGTACCCGTGCCCCTCCCCCCATGCGCCAATTGAGGAACCGAGCGTTGCTCTCGGCTTATGCCCGGGAAACTCCGGATGGGGATTGCGCACATACGTCCGACGCTCAAAAAAATCAATACTGATGCCCGCCTCACGGGCGGCCCCCCGAAGGTCGGCAAGTTCCGGTATAAGCTTTTTTGCTTCCGCCGCCCTGCCGGTTTCCGCCAAAAACTTGATGGTTTGAAGGCACTCTCCCGCCCTCAAGCACAGTGAAAAAGCTTTCTCTGTGTTCATGCGTGCTCCGTATGAAAGGAACGCTATGCCAATAGTAGAACATGATTATAATTTGTCAATACCCTACATGCCGGATAAAGTATTACAATGGGTTGGTATGCATATGAAATACAATCCAGCAAAAATTGAGAAAAAGTGGCAAAAGGTCTGGGCCGCACGAAAGGCGCACCGCACCAAAGATACAGACAGGAGAAAACCGAACATCATGCTCCTCACCGAATTTCCGTACCCATCCGGCAACCTCCACATCGGACACTGGGACGCGTTTGCATTACCCGATATATCGGCGCGCTATCTTCATATGAAAGGGAACAATGTCCTCTACCCGATCGGCTTTGACGCATTCGGTCTGCCGGCGGAAAATGCCGCGATAAAGAACAAGATCAATCCTCGCGACTGGACGAAAAAAAATATCGCCACCATGACGAAACAGCTTTCCAGCATGGGGGCAACATTTGATTGGTCGCGAACGGTTGCCACGAGTGATCCAAAATACTATCGCTGGACGCAGTGGATGTTTTTAAAGATGGTTGAAAAAGGACTCGCGTACCGCGCGAAGACATCGGTCAACTGGTGCCCCAAAGACAAAACGGTTCTTGCAAACGAACAGGTGATCGGCGGATTATGCGACCGGTGCGACACACCGGTTGAGCAAAAGGAAATAGCACAGTGGATGTTCAAAACTACCGCCTACGCAGACCGGCTCATAGACGACCTGAAGGAACTTGACTGGCCGCATGCCACAAAAGTTGCTCAAGAACACTGGATAGGCCGCTCGGAGGGTGCTGTCATACGTTTTCCCCTCTTGAGTATTCCGGGACAACCGGACAGAACCCACTACGCGGAAGTATTCACCACGCGACCCGATACGCTTTTCGGCGCGACATTTCTTGTGATATCCCCCGAACTTGCAAAAAAATGGATGTCGGTTGGTTGGAAAGCGGGCGCTGATGTCTCCGCATATGTTGAGAAGAGTTTTGCGCACCGCGAACTGGAGCGCATGGAACAGCGCGAAAAAACAGGTATCTCTGCCGGCATTTTTGCGGAAAATCCGGCGAATAAAGAGCGCATTCCCGTCTGGATTGCGGAATACGTCCTCGGCTCGTACGGCACCGGCGCTATTATGGCGGTTCCCGCGCATGACGAACGTGATTGGAAATTTGCTAAAAAATTCAATCTCCCCATTAAAATGGTCATCTGCCCCCACTATCCGGCGCACACCTGCCCAGTACTTGATAGAGCATACATTGGTGGCGGACACCTTGTTGCATCGGGAAAATTTGACGGAACGGATTCGGAAAAAGCAAAAGATGAAATAGCAGCATTCGTTGGCGGCACAAAAAAATCACAGTACCGCCTCCGCGACTGGGTGCTTTCGCGCCAGCGCTACTGGGGCGTTCCCATCCCGATGATCAATTGCGCCTCATGTGGATACCAACCGGTCCCTGAAAAAGAATTGCCGATACAACTCCCACCACTGAAGGATTTTATGCCAACCGATGACGGGCGCTCTCCGCTTGCCAAAGCCACATCGTGGGTTAAAACAACATGCCCGAAATGCAGGGGTCCGGCGGAGCGCGAAACAGATACGATGGATACATTCGTTGATTCATCCTGGTACTTCATGAGATATGCGGACCCGAAGAACAAAAAAATGTTCGCATCTCTAGAGAAGATGAAAAAGTGGCTACCCGTCGCGCTGTACGTGGGCGGAGCGGAACATAACACCATGCATCTTTTGTACTCACGATTTTTCACAAAGGTCTTGCACGATCTCGGATATGTCCATTTCAGTGAACCGTTCACCGCACGAAGAAACCACGGCATCGTTCTGGGGCCCGATGGCCAAAAGATGTCAAAATCGCATGGGAACGTCGTGGATCCCGACAAAGAGGTTGCAGAGTATGGTGCCGATACCGTCCGCATGTATCTTGCGTTCATGATGCCATACGACGGCACCGCGCCATGGGACCCGAAGGGCATTACTGGCGTACACCGCTTCCTTCATCGCATCTGGAATCTCGCCCCGCAAATGACCGCACACAAAAAATCAACCCAAGAGCTTGATGGCATTATCGCGAAAACGGTGAAAAAAGTGGGAGATGACATCACGGGCCTTCGGTACAACACCGCCGTCTCTTCCCTTATGATCCTCCTCAATGAATATGAGAAGCATCCTCTGGCGAGAGGAAAAAAAGAGCTTGCAGCGCTTCTCACCCTGCTCGCACCATTCGCGCCCCACATGGCGGAAGAACTATGGAATGCTCATATTAAAAAATCATCGGTACACAAAGAACCGTGGCCAGCATATGACGAAGAAACTATCAAAAATGAAAAGATAACGATCGCGATCCAGGTGAATGGTAAAGTCCGAGATACTTTTGAAAGTGAGCAGGACGCACCGGAGAAAACCGTAAAAAAAACTGTTCTTGCCCGCCCCCGCATTCAAGCGTTCGTGCCGGATCCCGCACGCATAAAAAAATTCATTTACGTCAAAAACCGTATCGTAAACATCGTTGTCTAGATCCTATCGTGCAAAAGGCCCTTTCGGGCCTTTTGATTTTTATATGCGCCCATGATACAGAGAACATGCGATCTTTACATAACGTAACAACATCCATGAAGAGAAAAAAGCGCTTGTTTCTGGGCGCCTTGATCGTTCTTGGCATTGCCGGTATCGCGTTCGTAGTACTTACCGCGCATAACACCGATAAGAACGCTGATGATGATCCGTATGCCGACGAGAAGAACTGGGGGAGAAGCTAAACGCAAAACCTCATTTCCAATATGAAGGAAGAAGCACACTTGCCCCTCTTGTGGAAACCCGCACGTAACGCGGGCTTTTTTATTCGTAAAAAAAGATGTAGCATAATAGGGTACTGATAACTATATAATTATGTCGGAAGGAGAAAAACAACTTTTCAACAGTGATAGAGCGCATAGCACTCCACAAGAGCAGTTTGAAGGTGCTAATCCTGATAGGGTGCCACCTCCCGGGCTTACCGAAAAGGAACAGGGATTGTGGAGAATTATCCAAGAAGATGGTATGTTGCCAAAGAGTGTAAAATTTAAGAAGGGATGGATTAAGGAATTAAAAAATCTTAAAGGTTCCTTCCCACAGAAAGATCAAGAGCTTTTGCAAAAAGAGAGTGTTCTGGGAGAAGAAAGCATTATCCTACAAAAAGATTTAGAGGATACCTTGGGATGGCGAGTACCAATAAAAGAAGTGACGAGAGATACTACAAGCCAAGTAGTAAAAGCTGATACGCGCCAACTTGAAAGATCCGGGGACGAGCTGTTGGGAATCACCAAATACCTGGGACAAGATTCTGCCAAATGGATAAGCAAAAGAGACCTGAAGGACCTTTCAATGACCACAAGCACCGAGGGGTGGGTGAAATACTGGCTTGACCGCCTAAAGCCGGAGCTTGAAATATTGCCAGCCCCGATAGCAAAAATCGTTCAAGAAGGAAATTCTGCAAAAAAACTTGGTGCAAAAATGAACGGCTTGCAGTCATACGTGGGTAAGCGAACTAGCGCTCTTCGCGAAGAACTGAAACGACGCGCCTTCGCGGTCGCAAAGCAGGAGCGTATAACAATTTTGAGATTCCAGGTTCAAGCTATACGATCCGGAAAAGATCCATTTGAGTCACACAAGCAACAGCGCACACCGGTGTATTTTAATGAGCGAACACATTCTTTCGTCATTAGAGAACAGAAAGAGATAAAACAAATTTCTCTCGGCGATATGCTTGCCGACTATAGTTGGGGACTTCGGTATACAATTGATCCGTCAGTGCCGGAACAACAGCGGAAAGTACTTCTAAAACATCTTGCCATTAATGAGGCGCGCCGCGACATAGAAGAGATCTATGATGGAGAATTGATCACATTTCACCACATCTCCGCCGGCACAGGTTCTATCCCCATGGACCACCTTGAGCGAATGTACGCACATGGCAAGATTAATCGGAGCAATGCCGGCATCCTCGCCGAACGAGCGGCACGAGAGTTCTTGACCAGGGTTGCTATCAACAATCCAGAAACTGGTATTGTTGTTGAGCGCTCCAACGCCATGGAGGATACGGAATTAAAATATGACTTTAAAATACGCCGAAAACAAAAATTGCGGGGTATTGCATTAGCCGGAATAGACATGCCACGCGAAGAATACATAAAAGAAAAAAGGCGCCTGGGGATCCAATTTACGATCAGCGCCAGACCGGCCGTGCTACAATACAAAGTGGAACAACTCACTGAAGCCCGAAAAAAAATACTGAACACAACACCGTTCATCAAAAAAAATGTTGATGATATCTCCCTTGTTGCAATTGACTTTCATTCAATCGGGGACTATTTCCAACGCTGGGTCAAAGAAGGAAAGCCGCCAGGCGGCCCAGAGCAATACATGACGGCCGAAGAGAAAAAAGAACTCCTAAGAGCGGCAATAAAAAACTTCGCTCCCATCAGCGAAGAGATGCTCAACAAGATGGCGGGAATTGATCCGGCTCCTCCGGATACTCTTCCCGTCATCGAGTAAACACGTAACAAACATCTTGTTTTTCGTGTTCTATTGATAGTGCATTGATGAACGCGGTCGTCGTCCGATCGTTCATCATTCTTCATATATTATTCTGCATTACCACCCATGTGCGGCATCGTAGGATACATCGGCGCGCGAAGCGCCCTTCCCATACTTGTAGACGGCATAAAATCACTTGAATACCGCGGATACGATTCCGCGGGGTTAGCATTGGTCACGGCGCAAGGCGTCTGGAGCCAGCGCGCGGTGGGGCGCGTCATAAATCTTGAGGCAAAGATAGGCGAGAACAGGCCCGAAAGCACTCTGGGGCTTTGCCATACCCGCTGGGCAACGCACGGAGGCGTGACCGAGGCAAATGCCCACCCGCATACCGACTGCAAACGGAATATCTGGCTCTGCCATAATGGCATCATTGAAAATTTCAAGGAACTAAAAGACGAGCTCAAAAAAACGGGGCATACGTTCCGATCCGAGACCGACACCGAGGTCATAGCACATCTTATAGAGGAGATACGAAACAAAGACAACGGTCTTCCCTTTGAAGAAGCCGTGCGCGTAGCGCTCATGCGGCTCAAAGGAACATATGGCATTGTAGCGCTTGACCGCAGAGACCCAAAAAAACTTGTTGCCGCGCGTAATTTTTCTCCGCTTCTTCTAGGGCTCGGGAAAGGAGAATACATTGTGGCGTCCGACGCGTCCGCCGTGTTGAAGCACACGCGCGATGTCGTCTACCTTCAGGATGGCGATATGGCGGTGCTCACCCCAAGCTCTCATACGATATCGGACCTGAAAAATAATCCGCGGGAAAGAACATCCATAGCGCTTGACTGGTCGCCCGAGGAGGCGAAAAAAGACGGGTATCCGCACTTCATGCTAAAAGAGATCTTCGCACAACCGGAAGCCATAGAAAATTCCATCCGCGGCCGCCTCATTCCAAAAGACGGGCTCGCAAAACTGGGAGGACTTGCGGGAATGGAAGAAAAACTCCGCGTGGCGCGTCGCATCATCATAACCGCCTGTGGCACCGCATACCTTGCGGGACGCGTGGGAGAGTATCTTTTTGAAGAATACGCGAGCATGCCAACCAGGATTGATCTTGCGTCCGAACTTCGCTACCGAAAACCCATATTTCAGGAGGGTGATGTTATGCTCGTGCTTTCTCAATCGGGGGAAACGGCGGATACTCTTGCCGCGCTTGCCGAGGCGAAACAAAAAGGAGTGCTGACGCTTGGGATCGTAAACGCAGTAGGGTCTTCAATCGCCCGCGAAACGGACGCCGGAGTGTATCAACACATTGGTCCCGAAATTGGCGTTGCCTCCACCAAAGCGTTCACTTCACAAGTCGCCATTCTTGCCCTCATGACAATGCTTCTTGGCAGAAGCCGCGACATGTCGGTAGTAACTGGCGCACGGATTGCGGACGATCTTCAAAGCATTCCAAATCTCATCAGGAAAATTTTGCAGCAAAGCGCTCATATTAAGACGATCGCGAAAAAATACCAAAAAACCAAGAATTTTTTATATCTTGGAAGAAAGTATAACTATCCGGTAGCGCTTGAGGGAGCGCTCAAATTAAAAGAAATATCCTACGCGCACGCCGAGGGGTATTCTGCGGGCGAGATGAAACACGGCCCCATCGCCATGATAGATAAAAATTTTCCCTCCATCTGCGTCGCCCCATCCGACTCCGTGTACGAAAAAAATATCTCAAACATTCAAGAAGTAAAGGCGCGAGGAGGCCCGGTCATCGCCATTGCCACGGAAGGAGACAAAGAAATAGCGGAGCTTGCGGACGATGTGATCTTTATTCCTCCCGTTCGCGAAATGCTCTCCCCGCTTCTTACTGTTATTCCGCTCCAGCTTTTTGCCTATCACTTCGGCGTGCTTCGCGGGCATGACGTAGACAAGCCCCGTAATCTTGCAAAATCAGTGACGGTGGAGTAAGCTTGACAGATAAATGACCGTACTGTATGCTAGCAGTAATTCTTGTGTCCTTGACACCCAATGTGGAAGCACCCCCTGGCAACTGTTATTTTGACACTGGGATTTGTGCTATTTTTTGTCACAACGGTCATCTACTTCACCCTACCCCTCATCCTGCCGCCATCACAAAACACATCAGCCATTGACATCCCCACAGTCCATTCCCAATACATAGCGATAGACCATATTCCATTTTCGCATGGCTCTAGCGATACGTTTCTTTTTTTGACAGCTCCTACACAGGCAGATACCAAAAATAACCACTGGCCTCTCCGGGCTGGCATCTGGAAGTGCATGGGATTAACAGAGAAGGATGTACTGTCCCAAAACCTTCGCCGCGGAGTCGTATACAAGGCAACATACCAAATCCTCGGCTATGAGTTTACCGGGGAACGGGGCGAGCAACATTATATCAAAATGCGCTGTTTCAATTTTGAAGAAATAGGGCGCACTCCACAAAAAGAACCATAGAAAAACCGCCATCATATTTGGCGGTTTTACGTTTTGAAATGATCCCTGGCACACACACGCAACCATACAGGTACCTACGAAATCATTTTCCGCGCTTTGATGACGACCTCGCGCACGCGCGAGATGATGACGCTGAACGGCGGAACTGCACGAACATTCTTCAGATACGCAGGAATTGTGGAGCCCGCCGCGATCTGCGTTCCTTCAGGAAACTCGTTCGGCGCGATCGTGCTCGCATTCACTCCAAGAAACGACCCGGGCCCAAACGTGGTCCTATGCTTTTTTACCCCGTCGTAATTTGCCGTAACAAAGCCCGCGCCAACGTTACACTTCTCTCCCAGGGTCGTATCCCCCACATAACTGTGATGAACCGCCATAACTCCTGCGCCAAGCTCTGCGCGGTTGAGTTCCGCCATACTTCCAATGACCGACCTGGCCCCGATCTTCGCGTTTTTCAGATGTGGAAGGCCAAGAGTAACTTCATCACCCGTTTGAACGTTCACTAATGTAGTGTGCGGAAATATGACACAGCGCTTACCGATGACCGACTCCCCCATGATGACGCACCCGGGGTACACAAGCGTTTCGCGTCCAATGTGCGCCCGCAGATCAATCCAGGTGTGTTCCGGGTCAAGAAACGAGGGAAGATCCTCCACGAGAACATGCTCATGCGCGATCTTGCGTCGGCGCCATTCTGATGCCCGCACAATGTTTTGAAACTGTTCTTTCTCGGCATTGAAATCCATGCGTCCTCCCCTTTCACTGGTAAAAAATTGGTCTCGTGAAGAGACAAAGAACTCTGCCGTCTTTCTAGCACATGTACATTGGGGGTGCAACCGTTTGCGCATAGCGTAGTACCGCGACCATCATCTATTCATACGCAAAACTCACCATACCCGTTACGTGTCGCTGGCTTTTTGGGAACCAACAACTTACAATTAAGAACAATGTCAGACGCAAAAAAAACACCACGCATCGTCGTCATCGGAGGCGGAACCGGTGTCTTTAGCGTACTCTCGGGATTAAAACACTATCCGGTGCATCTTACGGCGATCATCTCAATGTCAGATGACGGCGGGTCAACCGGCATTCTTCGGGAAGAGTTCGGCATACTGCCACCGGGCGACGTCAGACGCGCGCTTGTCGCCATGTCCCATTCGGATGACCGGATGCTGTCAGATCTTTTTAACTACCGTTTCGCCGAGGGCCGCCTTTCGGGACACACATTCGGCAACATCATGCTCACCGCCCTTGAGCGCCTCACCGGCAGTTTTGAGAACGCGATACAAGAGGCATCGGGCATTTTAGGGGTCAAAGGATCCGTGGTGCCGGTAACATTGGATAACGTCCGTCTTCACGCACAGCTGGAAAACGGCTACATTGTCAAAGGAGAGAAAAATATTGATGTCCCAAAACACGACGGCGCGTTAAAAATAAAAAAAGTATTCTTGGAGCCGCGCGCAACGATAAGCAACTCTGCAAAACAAGCTATACACATGGCCGACCTTGTCGTCATCGGCCCGGGCGATCTGTATACAAGCATCATTCCAAACCTTCTAGTACAAGGTGTTGCAACCACCCTTCGCGCCACCAAAGGAAAAAAAGCATATGTCGTAAACCTCATGACAAAATGGGGAGAAACGCATGGCTTTACCGCGCGGGATTTTATTGGCACTGTTGAAAAGTATATCGGCAAGGGAGTGCTTGATTATGCCCTCGTAAATACGAAACGTCCATCGCCAGACCGGCTTACAACCTACGAAAAAGAACAGGCGCGCTTTGTTGAGCCGGAAGATCTTCCTCAGCACCCAATGCCAGTCCTTGGTGACTTCGTACGAAGACATGGATTCATCCGCCACGATCCGGTGAAACTTGCGCGTGTCATCGCCTCGCTTATATGATACGCATGCATAAACACATACATGCAAACACTTCGCATCACAGAACACCACGAAGAAGCGGTAGCTCATAGCGCACTCCTTCTTGCAGAAGGAAATATTCTGCTTATTCCGACCGATACCGTATATGGGCTTGCCGTAGATGCCTTCAACCCGGAGGCCTTGACCGCGCTCTTTGCGGCAAAAGCAAGAAATCCCGCGAAAGGATTCCCGCTTTTTGTATCATCAATTAAAATGGCGCGGCGCATCGCCTATGTAGACCGCCAAAAGGAAGAATTCCTCAAAAAGGTCTGGCCAGGCCTGGTCACAGTCGTTCTCCACGCAAAGGATACTATTCCCAAGACGGCAATCGGCGGCGGCGCCACCGTCGCGTTAAGAATGCCCGATCATCGTTTCGTCCTGGATGTGATAGAAAAACTGGGACGGCCCATTACCGGCACCTCGGCCAATATTTCAGGAAAAGCACCTGTTCGCTCAGCAGATGAAGCGGCCCTCCAATGGGAACACGCCGAAACGCGGCCGACACTTCTCTGCGATGCGGGAGTTCTTCCCGAGCGCCCACCATCAGTGATCGTAGACATCACCGGCTCCCACCCGATCATCGTCCGAAGTGGTGCCATGACGAAGAGAGACCTTGATCGCATGCTTGCCATAGCGCGCTAGAAAGGATATTCCCGATCACGTGCCGGGCACATGCCGGTTTTTGTTTGCAAAAAGGACGCACTGTCATAAAATAGAGTAACCATGAAAAAACTTAAAAGAGCACTAAAAATGGGAGATGGCGAGGTCGCCGCACTCATCCGGGCGGAGACACAACGCCAGCAAGAGACCCTCAATCTCATTCCGTCGGAAAATATTGTCTCCACCGCCGTTCGGGAAGCACTCGGCTCAGTGTTCACCAACAAATACTCCGAGGGATACCCGGGAAAACGCTACTATGGGGGAAATGAGTTCGCGGACAAGGTAGAAACACTGGCCCAGGAGCGCGCAAAAAAGGTCTTTGGATTGAACAGCTCTTGGCACGTTAATGTTCAGGCGCTTTCCGGCTCCCCCGCAAATATGGCGGTGTACTTTGCGCTCCTGCGGCCGGGCGAAAAAATAATGGGCATGTCGCTACCGTTCGGAGGACACCTTACCCACGGGTGGAAAGCGAGCGCTTCGGGAAAATTATATGCATCCGTTCAGTACGGCCTTACCACAAAAGGCCTTATTGACTACGCGGAAGTGCGGCGCCTTGCGAAACACGAGAAACCAAAAATCATCATTGCGGGAGCAACGGCATATTCACGCATTATTGATTTCAAAGCATTCGCCGAGATCGCCCGTGAGGTCGGGGCATACCTCATGGTTGATATGGCGCATATCGCGGGACTTATCGCCGCGGGCGCCCATCCGTCACCCTTCCCGCATGCAGATGTGATAACAACAACGACCCACAAAACACTCCGAGGCCCTCGCGGAGCACTTATCTTTTCAAATGGCGCATCTGCAATTGCAAGGGCACGTGGCGTAGATATTCCGGTAGCAGTTGATAAGGCGGTGTTCCCAGCGCTTCAGGGCGGGCCGCATGACAACCAAACGGCGGCCATCGCCGTAGCACTTGGCGAAGCGCTCAAGCCGTCATTCAAGACATATGGCAGGCAGATCGTGAAAAATGCGAAAGCGCTTGCGAAAGAACTTACGCGCCATGGATTTCGGATCGTTTCCAAAGGCACCGACAATCATCTTATGCTGATAGATCTTACGCCTATGGGAATTTCCGGAAAAGATGCGCAAGAGCGGCTTGAAAAAGCAGGTATTATTGTGAACAGAAACACCATTCCCTACGACACTCGTTCGCCGTTTGATCCGTCCGGAATTCGGATCGGTACACCCGCCATTACGACGCGCGGCATGAAGGAGCGCGAAATGCACATGATTGCTGGATTCGTACATGATGCATTGACAAATAATGGTATAAACGCTACAAAGAGAAATGTGCTAACGCTCTGTAAAAGATTCCGGACATAAGGAGAGAGCCACATGCGACGAACCGTCATTCTCACCATCGCCATCGCGACGCTTCTTGGCGGGTGCGCAACCGTAGAACTCTTTGGGACATCCGCAAAGAATGACCGTCGCATCTGCTACGAAATAGCGTATGTCCATACCTATCAGGACACATTCCTTGGACAACCGGTCGGCGAGACCAAGATAGATGTCCTTTTGCAAAATGGGTTCGTGTACAAGAATGCGAATCCTCGCCGTATTGGTCACCCATACGCTGGCTACACTAGGCATAGTAGGCCACCGCGGTATTGCCCAAACGGCATACCGCGCGGAAACTAGAAGCATAGCGCTTCTTTTTTTTATAGGCAGCGCTGGAAAAAATGCGCCCATACTGCTATATTTTACCTATGATCATTCTTGACGGAAGAGCGCTTGCAGAAAAAATAAAAGAGGATCTGAAAAAAACCATTGCGGCATACGGTCGTGGACTTCGCCTTGCCATCGTCGTCATGGGCGAAGACCCTTCCACCCAGGCGTTCATTCGGCAAAAACGCCGAATAGCGGAACATCTCGGCATCGCGGTGTCGCTCGTAACACCTCCCGCTAGCGCGTCAACGAGCGCACTTCGCAAAATGCTTTCCGATGTGGTCCATGATACAAAAAATACAGGCATTGTTATTCAACTGCCGCTTCCGGAGGGAATAAACACCCAGTACGTGTTAAACGCCGTCCCGCCTGAAAAAGACGTAGACATGCTCTCGGCGCGCTCTCTCGGAAATTTTGTCACGGGTAAATCACCGATACTTCCTCCGGTCGTGGGCGGAGTAAAAGCACTGCTTGACGAATACAAGCTGTCATACGCCAACAAACACATTGTCATCGTTGGAGCGGGAAAGCTGGTGGGACGGCCTCTTACGCTTTTTTTCATCAATGCGGGCGCCACAGTCACGGTCATAAATGAAAAAACACCTTCACCGGAAGAGTTCACGAGAAAAGCTGACATCATCGTATCCGGCGCGGGAAGGCCAGGCATCATCACGGGAGACCGCATTAAAGAAGGCGCCATTGTCATAGATGCTGGAACATCAGAGTCGGAGGGCCGGGTGGTGGGTGATGTGGATTTCGCCTCGGTCTCGCACAAGGCCGAATATCTTTCTCCGGTCCCGGGAGGCGTGGGCCCCCTTACGGTCGCACTGCTTTTCCAAAACCTCGTAACCCTTGCACAGCGCAAGAAAAAATAATGATATCTTTTATGCACACGGTTGATCTTGCGGTCTTCCGCTGGCTCAATGCCTGGGCAGGTGCCTCGCCATTCCTGGATTGGCTTATTCTCCTCAACGCAAACTATACATTGTGGATGCTGTTTGCCCTCGGCGGCATCACTGGGCTGTGCATGGTGCTGCCGCGGTCCCGCCACCTCTACGAACGATATGCAAAACCGCTCATTCTTGCCGCATGCGCCGCTTTTTTTGGCCGCTTTATTATCACGGAAACGATCAGATTTTTACATAAAAGAGCACGGCCGTTTGAAATGCTTCCTGACGCACGAGCACTTTTTGACAACACTTCTTCGGGATCGTTCCCATCGGGACATGCGGCTCTTTCATTTGCCATCGCGACCGCGATTTCTTTGTACTTCCCCAAAGCCGGCGGCATACTTTTTTTGATAGCTCTATTCATGGGAGCCGCGCGTGTCACGGCCGGGGTCCATTGGCCAAGCGATATTCTTGGAGGAGCCGTTGTCGGCATACTCTCGGCGTTTCTCGTGCGTTATATATTGAACAAAATAAAAAGTGTAAAAAAAACGGCCGACTAGGCCGTGTTTTTATGTAGAAAATGAGTGTCCGCACCCGCAACTCGCTTTCGCGTTGGGGTTGATGAACGTGAATCCGCCAGTAAGGCCTTCGGTGACAAAATCAATGGTCACCCCGTTCAGATACAGATAGCTCTTCGCATCAGAGACGACCCGAAACGGCATCACCGTAGGAGTCCCGCACGGACACTTCCCGTCTTCAAACAACCCCCAGGTCTGGCCTAACGTCTCATGCGCCTCACTCTTCCCGTGGACAAACACTTTGTCGGTGTCATGAGTCGCAGTGTCAAACTCCAGCGAGTAAGAAAATCCGGAACACCCGCCCCCCTGAACTCCCATGCGAAGGAACGCGGACCCGGGATCTAACCCGGCATCCTTCATCAACTCAACAACTTTATCAGCCGCCTTCTGAGTGATCTTGATCGCCATTGCCCTTTTCCTCCGTGTCGTTTTGGGTGTGAAGCCGTTCCAATCCGATAAGCGTTAGCACAAATATGCCAAGCGCGATCGCGCCAAGGATCTTCGCAATGCTCCAGTCACGATCGTTCATGCGGTCACCAGCGGCTTCCCATGTGCATTCTGGTTTTCTGGTTTTTTAGGAGCCAACAAAACAGTACCATATGGAACACCGGATGCGCAACAGACCGACGCTTACCGGACCTACATACAAAAAACCCCACCGCTAAAAGGCGAGTCGTATGTACAGAGCATAAATAAATAATATATGGAGGTTGAACCTCCATATATTATATGCGGCCTGTGGTGCAAAACAAAATCCCGCCTTTTAGGGGCGGGGCCTTACTCGCGCTCGTCCGTGAACACGCCGCCTCCAGAAAAGTGCTTTGCTATTTCAATGTACTTTTTCAGATACACCCAGGTCTCTTCGCGCATGACCCGGAACTCGCGCTCGCGCGGATCAAATTGCGAAAAGAAATTCTCCATGATCTCAAAAAGGCGCTCTCGGCCGATCTGCTGATAGAGGTCACGAGCTCTTCGCTCTCCACCGTTATACGCAACGGCAAGAAAAACGCCATACGCCTCCGGATGCGCAAGAAATTTTTTTTTATAGGAGTCCGGCATAAGCGTAAGTTTGCTGTCCAGCACCAGATACGCCATCTTGATCGCATCTTTGTGCGCGCCGCACGAGCCGTCAAAAGGTTTTGCGGGCATACGTGCCTCCCCATAAGTGTTCCGCACCGGAATATACGTGGATGGCATGATCTGCATGAGGCAAAGCGCCCCGGCAGAACTCGTAGAGTACTGGTAGGCGCGCTCCCGATTCGTACCGAACAGAGTCAGCGCCTTATTTCCGGTATATTCAGGGCCGCGCCGCCTAAACTCTTCATGATCAATATGCTCTATCAGTCCCAGCCGAAACACCATATCGCGACTGAAGATATCCGCCACCAGTTTTCCTGGCACCGCGCGCGAGAACACGCGATCGCGTTGAAGCTCCACCACCGCTCGTTCAATCTCCCCCTCAACATACGACTGTCCGTCCATAAGGACGACTGGGGCGGCTATCTCGTCGGAGTACGGCACGTATGTCGCGCGCCCAGCTTGCAAGACGGCGTGTCTGTTGCGCTCATCGACAAGCGGGTGCAGAGCCGCAAGAACGATCTCTTTTGCGCCATCGCAGATAACCTCAAAATTGGTATTCACGCCCCCGCCGCCGATCCTTCGCGCCGAACACGATGCAGGACGTACGTTCGTAATGGGATACTCTCCACCGGTGCCTGGCCGCGAAATGGGTGCCGTCAGATGCACGATGCGGACAGTATCGGACGTAGTAAGAGTCGCAAGCGCCACTTCCTTTCCTTCAACGTTAGAAACGTTATGGCGAACGGTCTTGCCCTTCTTTTTTGAAAGAACGACCCGCGTCTTATACATAAGCGATACCTTCTCCCGCGAAAGCATGTCTTCCGCCTTCTCCGACCATGCGCGGACATCGCGGGGCGCAGCATCTGGAACGGAAGATCGCTCAGCGGTTTCTGTATCACCGGGACTTATATCTTCTACCTCGCCCCTCGGTCCAATACCAAAAGCGCCGATGACCCGCAACGGGTCTACGCGCGCCCCGTTCATGGTGACGGAAAAATGAAGATGCCGACCGGTCACGCGCCCCGTCGCCCCCATCACGCCCAGGACCTGTCCTTTGGCAACGCTCTCGCCCTTCGTAACGGCGAACGAATCAAGGTGCATGTAAAACGTCAGAAGACCCATGCCGTGGTCAATCACTACGCAATTGCCCTCAAGAAACAACGGCTCGGCAAGAATGACCGTGCCGGTGTTTGCGGCAAGAATACGTGTCCCCTTGTCTCCCCCGAAATCCACACCCGCGTGATATCCGACTCCTGCGCGGCTTTTTCTCCGAATGCCAAACTCGCCGCCTTTTGAAACGCGCGGCCGCAGAACAGGGTACCAGAATGATTCTACCCAAAGAGGCGCTAGAGAAGCACCTAATACTGCAAGGGCGATTTTTTCTTTATCGCGTCCAATTCGCTCGGTATCGCGAGCCGACAACATGGGACGGTTCACGCGTGCCTCAGGAAACTTTTTTGCGATAATTTCTACGGTCGCGATCTCGGTCGTAACATCACCCAGCGGCCACCTTCTCGTAACCACAATGGTGGCGGTTCCGGAAGCCGCCGCAACATCAATACCGGCGAATGCCACGCGGAGCAGTCCTCCGACCTTGGTCGTGGCAAGCGCATGTCCGTTGAACGTAGCGCTCTCAAACGTTGAGGTCCCATCGTCCCCGATGGCGATCATGAACATGTCGCCAGGGGATGCGTTGGGTGGCGCCATAATGCCCACCGCATGCGCACCATGTACAAATGTACATAAGGCAAGAATCGCAAAGATGCCCGCAAACAACGCTTTCATCCTACTATGCTCCTTTCAAAGAACCGCGCTCCTTCGTGTACATATTTGGAGAACAAAAATAAAAAACTGTCAAGTGTGTGACAGTTTTTCGGAAAATCCGGCTCGAGCATCATATCGTCACCAACTGCCGCGTGTTCGGCCCGCAGAGTATGCGCCCAATACTCCAAGACACGCGAGTGGGAATGATCCAAGCGTGAACGCCCACAAGACAATAAGAAGCGACATACCAAGCGCAAGGCCTGGAATCCAGGATTTCATGAGTGCGCCTTCCACGAAGAACTGATGCGACCGTATCACACTCCGGCCGCGACGTAAACCTGCGATCTATAGATAGCCACGTGTTACATTGTTGCATCCTCTTATTCTCTAATTCGCGCGAATAAGAAAATAGTATCGTATTACACTGTAGACCATCGTTGCGCAAACCAGCTTTTTCTAAAAGGATATCCGCCAGCTTGTCATAACCATACTTCTATGCATTTTTTCATTACTACACCTTATGCGCTTGCCGTCGTTTCCACGTTACGCTTTAAACCTGCCTACGGCAGACGGGCACACACCGGCTAAAACCGATGGTTCTTTATTGTAAGAAAAAAGCCCCATGGGGCTTTTTAGTCACGCACAATACCGTGTCGGTGCGCCTCTTCCATGCGCTCCTCCATGCCTTCTGGGAGCGGTTCGGGGGAAGCGTCGCGATATATATACGACATGAATTTTTCAAATATCGGAAGAGCCGCAACGGCCCCGGGCTCGCAATGTTTTCTCAACTCTGCATCGCGCGGCCGGCACAAATCCGGCTCTCCCAACGGTGTGCGGTCATCCATGCCGATCCACACACACGCGGTAACACCCGTATCGCCGAATGTTGAACCGCAAAACCACGCGTCGCGAAAATCGTTCGTAGTGCCGGTCTTCCCAAACACGGGAATATTCAGCTTCAGCAATGACCGCCCCGTACCCTTCCGCCATGTCACCGTGTGCCGAAGACCTTCTACCATTTTAGAAGCGATATCGGTCTCAAGAACCTGCATCCGCTCCGACGCATATTTCATGCCGCCCGTGACGGTCGCAACCTCCTCCACGATAAGCGGCTTTGACAGAAATCCTCCGTTGGCAAACGCCGCATACGCGCACGCAAGTTCCAATGGCGTTACCTCTTCGGCGCCGATCGTCGTTGTCGGAAAATCCTCCATATTCGGATTGAGGCCAAGACGCGTCGCCACCTCAACGATCTTTTTTGTGCCCACCTCCATGCCAAGACGCGCGGTAGCGCCGTTCCTTGATTCGGCGAGCCCCTGCCACATGGGTATCCTGCCGAAAAAACGGCCATCGTAATTCCCGATGATATGGCGAGGACGACCCCTTCCCATGGAAACACTCACTGGGGCATCATTGATCGTAAAGCTCCACTCAAAACCATCTTCTAGAGCTGCCAGATAATCAAAGGGTTTGAACGCGGATCCCGGCTGGCGGCGCGCCTCCGTCGCGCGGTTGAACGATGTGTATGTCGCGTGAGACCCCCCGACAAGCGCTTTTACGCGGCACCGGCTATCAATAACGACAAACGCTCCTTGTATTTTTTTCGCGTGATCTGGATGGCGCTTGCGATACTCATCAAGCCCCTTTTCAAGCGCATCATTTGCCTCGATCTGCCATGACCGCTTGATGGTTGTGCGTATCGTCGCTCCCGACTCCCAGCGGATGGTGGCCGAATTCGGCATCCCCCATAGCGTCTGCAAAACGAATTTTACGACGGAGGGCGCTATGGTCCTATCACCCGTGGCAGAAACAAGGCGGAGGGGAGACGCAACAAAACGCTTCTCGTCTTCCGGAGTGATGTTTCCCTGCTCCGCCATAAGGCGAAGAATGGTATTCCGGCGAAGTACCGCTTGCCCGGGATGAACGCGGGGAGAATACTCCCAAGGGTCACGCACCATGCCTGCAAGAAGAGCCGCATCAGGCACCGCGATCTTTTTGATCGGAGTTCCAAAATAATAGATGGAGCAGGCACCGAACCCATACCGGCCATGTCCGCAGTAACTGATATTGGCAAATGCCTCAAAGATGCGTTCTTTTGCAATACGATGCCCGAGCTTCTCCGAGAGCCGCCGCTCAAGCCATACCGCGCGCCGCGCTTCGTGTATCTTCCGGCGGATCTTGTCCATCCGCGATGCCTCGCCCTTTTGCTCGCGCTGAAGATCTTCCTCAAGAAACGTCAGGCGCACCACCTGCTGGGTAATCGTTGAACCTCCCTCGGCAAACACCATGCGCGGGCGATACGACCTAAAACTTTCGCGCGCACTTTCCTTAAACACTTCAAAGGCCGCGCGAACGATCGCTTGGTAATCAATGCCGGAGTGCGAAAAAAATCTCTGGTCCTCTGCGGCAAGTGCTGCGCGTATCATCACATCGGGCATATCGCCGAATTTCACCGTGCGACGGTACATGGGTGTGCGAAGGCGCCAATCGCTGACCGCCGGCAGCTCAATGATGGGGGCTCCCTCATCATCAAGAATTTCCGTCAACGCCTCCGGTTGCGCTCCAAGAAAAACATCAACATCGGACGGAGAAAAGTCGTTGTGGCTGAAATTGATGTAATACCACAGAGCGCCGCCGCCAAGAAGCATGAAGCACAAAAGCGGCGCGCACACAAAAAGTAAAAACCGCTTGAGAACCTTGCGGATCATGCACCCTCACCACCTTTTCGTGCAATAAGAATGGAAAGAGCTAATTTCAAGGGTATGCCTGAAATACCCCAGCGTCAATTATGAAAAATGCCGGACAGATCTGCACTAATCACAACATTCAGCACGTTGCAAAAATATACTCAAAATTAACACAAAACAGGCTACAACAGTCGTGCCTGAAACGCGGAAACTCCAGTGCGATGTTTCCCCGTATTTTCATTATTTCGCTTCCTATCGGTAAATGTTTTCCCAACAATATGTCTAGACACTTCCTCATCTACCACCTTTTTGTAACTTAAATAGTTCTCCATCCTGGCCTTGGCATCGCGCACGTATTCCCTTGAGATATCAATCCCAATATAGCTGGACCCCAGCAGTTTGGCAGCTAGGCAGGTTGTCCCACTACCAACATATGGATCCAATACTATCCCCTTTTTATCATCCAGTATTGAATGAATTATTCTTGTTGGTAGTAGTAGTGGAAAGGGCGCGGGATGGTTATTTTTTCGTTCTGGTGGAAATCGCCAGACAGAGGTTAATAAGGCGTGTTTAGATTTTAACTCTTTCCCAATTTGATCACCGCCACGTGGTTTATAAAGCCAATAAATTCTTTCATCAACTTGCCAAAAACGCCAGCCCCTGATATTTGCGGCGATCATACGATTCCAAATTATTTCCTGTCTGATTGTCCACTTTGTTTTTTGTAGCCATTCCATCGGGTGCAACATCTTGCCCCGTGCCCACCGTGTTTTATGATTATAGAAAAACGAGCCACCAGGTTTTATGACCCTAAAAAGTTCATTCAGTACGTCAACTTGTTGCTTTTGATAAACTTCTTCTGGCGCCCTATCACTTGCCCCATTATACCGGACATTCTTTACCAGCCAGCCCTGATGCTTTTCTCCTTTATTATACGGTGGCGATGTAATTCCTAAATCAACAAAATTGTCCTCAATTTTTTCTAAAATATCAAGAGCATCACCATGAATTATTTTATCTTTTGGCCACATGTTCTACTTTTTTAAATAAAAATGTGTAATATTTTTCCGTAAGTTGCCGTTTGTGTTTTTCTAATTTATCCTTTTGAAGATATACTATATTTAGCTCTTTGCAGCTTTTATAATGCTCAAATGTAAAGTTTGCGCTACGCAAAAAATTGCCGGCTTTGCGTCCGTTTGGAAATCTTTTTTTAAGCAGAGTCTTTAATCTTTTCACAAAGGATGGGTTGGTAAAAGGAAATTCTAATACATAAATCAATTCACCATCAACAAAACCACTAATAAGCATGCTGGGATTTTCTTTTTTATCTTTTGCAAATCTCTCATGCGTGTAATCAGTAAAATTCCCTCCACCATTTAGACGGCGGGGGCTTTTCCTTTTGCCATTATCTTCGCTATGTAGATTCTGTGGCTTTGCCTCACACGCTATAACCTTGCCGCCAATTTGGGTGGATTGCTTGAATCCATTATATCCAATTTTGGTATTTGTCGGCGTGTAGCCAGCCAAGGATACCGTAATATACTCTCTTAAAAGAGAGGAATTTTTATCATTAATATAAATAGTTATTAAATCATTAAAAAGAGCAATAAGCTGATCTTTTGATTTGTCCAAAAGCAGTGATGTCAGCTCCTTATGATCCTTAGTGGCATACACTTTTATTATTTCGTAAAGCTCATTATTCATATTGGTAAGTTGGTCAAACTTTTACAAATGCAGTATAGCTCTTTTTTGTATCAGCTAACAGATACCCCAAAAGAAGAATGCCCACTTATGATGCTTTTCTTGTGCCGGAGAGTAGAGCTCCCATGCCTTTCGGCATCCCACTGTTCACTAAATGCCCAGGGGGAGAGTCGAACTCCCATGCCTTTCGGCACACGATTTTGAGTCGTGCGTGTCTGCCATTCCACCACCCGGGCGATCATATAATATCCGCTTCACGGACTTGTTGCTGTTGTGCCGGGTGGTGTCAGCTCTGCTGCTCGTCCGGGGCATATTGCTCCGTTCTCGTTCCGCCTACTGCGGAACTCGTACTCGCAATGCCCGCCTTGAGCAATCCCATTGCTCAAGGCCCACCCGGGCGATCATATAATATCCGCTTCACGGACTTGTTGCTGTTGTGCCGGGTGGTGTCAGCTCTGCTGCTCGTCCGGGGCATACTGCCCAAGACCGACCGCAAGCTCATCACTCATCACAACAAAGAAATAGTATCTGAAAATGCACCAAAACTCAACAGTTGTCAAAACGCCCGATTTTTTGTATGCTTACAAGGATCATGGTGCGCATTATCTCATTTTTTAACCAAAAAGGCGGCGTAGGAAAGACGACAAGCGCGGTCAATACCGGCGCGTATCTCCGCGCATTCGGAAAAAAAGTGCTCATTGTTGATATTGATCCGCAGGCGAATGCGACATCGGGCATCGGAGTAAACCCGCGAAAAGTTGAACGAAGCACCTACGACGTGCTTATGGGAAGATCCGCCGTGCGCGATGCGATCCGAAAGACCAGAACGGGCGGCATTGATGTTCTTCCAGCAACCGCCGATCTTGCAGGAGCCGCGATTGAGCTCGTGGCAGAGCGGGGCCGTGAATTCAAACTCCGCGAGGCATTGCGAGCCGTGACAGACGACTATGACTATATTATCATTGACTCGCCGCCCTCATTGGGCCTTCTCACGCTAAACGCCCTTACGGCATCGCACCACATTATCATACCTGTGCAGTGCGAGTACTACTCGCTTGAGGGCCTTGCACAGCTGATGCAGACAATTGAAATGATCAATAAAAATCTTCGCGCAGATGTTTCGGTGTTGGGGGCGCTTCTTACCATGTTTGACAGAAAATCGCGGCTGAACCGTGCGGTAGAAAACGAGATCCGCTGGAAATTCCCCGGCTATGTGTTTGAGGCAGTCATCCCGCGTAATATCGGCCTTGCAGAGGCGCCATCCCACGGAAAAACGATATTCCATTACGACCCCTATAGTCACGGAGCAAAGGCCTATAGAAAACTCGCCCAAGAAATTATAAAATTAGAGGGTATTAAAAAAGCATTCATCGCATGAGACCACTTGGCCGGGGGCTTGATGCCCTCATACCGGAACTGCCGGAAAAACCCGACACCGCGCCCGCCGCATCTTCTCGCCATGAGAATATTTTGCTCGTGCAGGAGGCCCTTCACGAACAAAGCCACACTATTTCGTACCACGATGGAAATTTGGATGTGCGTTTTTGGGAGGAGAACGTGCCGCAAGCCGCTCTTGCCTCACACACAACCCTCTCTCCGTCATTTGCCTCCTCGCCGATAGCGACACTCGCATCACGACCGGAGCCCCCCTCCCCCGCCCATCAAAACCCTGCAGATCAAAAGATAAAGCCCCCGCCCGAGCCGACAAGGAACAAGGGTGGAAGACCAACAGTTGAGGAGGTTGCAAGCCGAAGACCCGTGGAAAGCATTTTTTGGATAGAGATAGATAAAATTGTAAATAACCCCTATCAGCCGCGCCGCGAGTTCAACCCCGACGCGCTCCAACAGCTTGCAAACTCCATAAAAATGTACGGCATTCTTGAGCCGCTCCTTGCCTACAAGCACGAGGAGGAGACCCCGACCGGCCTTCGCGTCCGCTATGAGCTTGTCGCCGGAGAACGACGGCTTCGCGCCGCCCGCATCGCAGGGCTTCGCGAGGTCCCGGTCATTATCCGCCGAGGTGAGGAGACCAATCGTTTGAAGCTGGAACTTGCCATCATTGAGAACGTCCAGCGAGAAGACCTGAACGCCATTGAGCGCGCGCTTGCGTTCCGCCAGCTTGCGGAAGAATTCTCTTTGAGCCATCGCGAAATCGCGGAAAAAATAGGAAAATCCCGCGAATACGTTTCAAACTCGCTTCGTCTCTTAACGCTTCCCGAAAACATTCAAAACGCCATAAAGTACGGAAAACTTTCCGAAGGGCATGGACGCGCCATCCTTACGGGAGGAAACCATGAGGCCCAGGTGGAACTTTTGGAGGAAATTCTTGCCGGTAAATTGAACGTGCGCGAAGCGGAGCTTGCGGCCCGTGCAAAGACAGGGCACCGCGACATGCCCCAGAGGCGCGACGTAACGCTTCTTGATCACGCATCGCGCTCCTGGCAACGGCAACTGGAAGAAAAACTCGGCACCCGCGTATCACTTCAAAAACTTGATGGCGGCAAGGGAAAAATTATCGTAGAATTTTATTCTGACGAAGAACTGCAGGCGATCCTCGGAAAGATGATCAGAGAGAACTAATACATGACGCTTACAACCCACATTATTATCGCAACCGCCCTTTCAAAACCGTTCTTTCATGCGGATCCCGCTCTCGTATTTTTCATAGCGCTATCCTCGCACTACCTTTCCGATGCCATCCCCCATTGGGATTATCGGCTCGGCGCAGTCCGCCACATAGAGGGGGGCGACATCGGCGAACACGAAGTGCTTCGTGACCGCGCGCTCATCACGACCGATCTTATGAAGATCGCCTGCGACATAGCGCTGGGGTCTGCCATCGTATACCTTGCCGTACAACCTGAACACACCATCGCAGGACTTCTTCCGTTGACGCTTGCCATTGCAGGAGCCGTTCTTCCCGACTCTCTTCAGCCCGTCTATTGGCTTGGGGGTCGCTGGCCCATTACCTGGATACATCGCTTTCACACATTCATGCATGCGAGTATCCGCCTTGGGCGCGACCGATGGACAGACAATAAGTTCATTTTGATAGGCAAGGTCTCGCAACTCGCCCTCCTTCTCGCCGCACTTTCCCTTGCCATTTCGTGATCATGTTCTTATCACGACAAAACCCCGTCCTTAAAAGGCGGGTATTAGGTATAGAGCGTAAAACATCGTTTTGTGCCATAGCGAAACGCGTCATTCGCCGTAAAATAAAACCCCGCTCCTAAAAGGCGGATCGTATGTACAGAGCGCAAATAAATAATATATGGAGGTTCAACCTCCATATATTATATGCGGCATGTGGTGCAAAACAAAATCCCGCCTTTTAGGGGCGGGTATTGATATACCAAATGATTCTAGCATCGGATTACGCCGGCGGCGGCAGATACTGGAACGCGCCGCGCTTCTTTTTATCTATATCAACAATAAACTCTAAAAAAACCGAGGCGAGAGGAACCGCCAAAAAGATGCCGAGAATACCACCAAGGTTCGCGCCTACGAGAAGCGCGAGCACGACAACAATAGGATTCAATCCGACGGAACGCCCCATCACCACCGGCACTATCACCTGGGACTCTATCTGCTGTACCGCAATATAAATAAGCACCGTAATGAGTCCAAGATACGGATCAATAAGGAACGCGGTCAATACCGCCGGCACCGCCGCAAGAATCGGGCCAATGACGGGAATGACCTCAAACACCGCCGCAAGCAGTCCGAGCAAGAACGCGTACTGAATGTGCTGTCCGGTCGCAAACCCAAGAATAATGAGCGAAAAATACACCAATAGCCCCACGAGAACCGCGAGCAGAAGCTGTGCCCGCAACCACTGGCCCATTTTTGCCTGGGAACGCGACCACAGGTCTATCATGTACTCCTCATATTCAAGCGGCGTTACAACGCGCAAAAAATTCTCAATACCCCGCTCTTGGGCCGCAAGATAAAATGAAACGACTACAAGAATAACGCCCGACACTACGCTTCCGAATACTGTTGAAATGATCTGGAATATGTTTCCGGTAAGCGCGCCGAACTGCCCGAGACCCCCGCTAAAAACGCCGGTTCCGTTCTTCTGAATGATCTCAAGAATTTGGGAGAATGGCACGTTCTGAAAATTTTCTGCGCGAAAAGCGGAGAACTTGCTAAAAAACCCGTCTGCCTCTTCAATGACCGTCGGTACAATCATATACAACACCCCCGAAACGATGCACACCATAAGGGCATATATCATGATGACGGCAAGCGTTCGCGGAATACGGTACCGCCGAAGCCACAAGATGGCCGGTTCTATACCGGATGCGATGACCACGGCAAATAGAAGTGCTGCAACAATGTTCCGCAAAAAATACAAAGACACGATCACACTGATCGCGATAAAAAATTTAATAAACACCTTATATGAAATGTCTATGGGATGCGGGTTGGGTGAGCTTTGCATAAAAAAGCGATAAGGCACCGGCCGAAACACTGCCGCGAAAACACCATCAAACACATACTGGATACCCTTCGGTATCCAGTATAACAGGTTTGAAATAAAAAAACACGGACCCCTACAGCTTCAACAATCCCTCAAACGGCTTGGCATCCTTGTAGGGGCCGACCACCGCAAGGTTGAGAGCGGATGGAACAAAGAGTTTCCGCGCTACCCGGGAAACATCCGCAGGCGTTACCTTCTCTATATTCCGAAATACCTCGTCTACGGTTAAGGGGCTCCCAGTAATGATCTCCTCTATGCCCACAAAATCGGCAACGGCGTCTGACGCCTCAAGCCCAATGAGCGTTTTCCCCTTAATAGAGTCAACGGCAAGCTTCAGCTCTTTTGCACTAACGGGTTTTTCGGCGATCCTCTTATATTCGCGCATCATAGCGCCTATCGCCTTTGTCGCGTTTTTATGGTCAACACCGGCATACGTCGTGAATGTTCCCCGATTGGAATCGGTGTCGCTATTCGTCCAAACGGTATAGGCAAGCCCGAGCTTATCGCGCACAACATCCCACATGCGGCTTGACCAGTTCCCGCCGAGAAGCGTTGCCAGCACATCAATGACATACCGATCGGGGTGCCCTGCTTCGTATGCACGAAATCCGAGTGAGATGTGGGTCTGGTCGGTCTTTTTATAATGAACGCGCGCAACCGGCTGCTTCTGATCAAAATGCACGGCGGGCTTTTGCCTGATGGGCGCGGCATCGCGCACGCCGGCAAAATAATGCTTTATTTTCTCTACCGTGGCACCTTCATCAAAATTTCCCGCGACAACTACGATGGTGTTTTGCGCGGAATATTGGTTATAAAAGTAATTGACGAAATCGTCTCGCTTAAGCTTTCGCAGAACATCCTCTCTGCCAAGGATCTTCCATCCGGCCGGCTGATCTCCCCATAACACTTCTTCCCAGAGGTCCCATATGGAGCGGGTTGGCGTGTCATTGTACTGATGCATCTCCTCCATGACAACCTGTTTTTCGCGGTCTATTTCTTCCTGCTTCAGGAGAGAATTCCTGTAGATATCGGAAAGAAGGTCCAGCGAAAGATCAAGAAATGTTTTTCCCGCCTTTATCCAATACCCGGTGAACTCATGAGTCGTAAACGCGTTTGACACGCCGCCGATGGAATCAAGCTCGTTTTTGATGGTCATTGCCCGTGGGCGCTTCTTCGTGCCTTTGAAGAACATATGCTCCAAAAAATGGGAAATGCCGTTATCCTCGCGGGTCTCGTAGTCAGAACCGGTCCCCACAATAACAAGCGTCGTAACGGTGTTCGTTCCCTGCATGGGCGCAGTCATAACGCGAAGCCCCGATGGTAGTAGTGTTTTTTTGAACATGGTGATATATGTCCACTGTTATGAAATATGTTTCTCAATATACCCAAGCAACTCGGCAACCGCCAGGCGCTCCTGCTTCATCGTATCGCGATCGCGGATGGTCACCGTATCGTCCTCAAGGGATTGATAATCAACCGTTACGCACCACGGCGTTCCTATTTCGTCCTGCCTGCGGTATCTTTTGCCGATATTTCCGATGCCGTCCCAGGTCGCGGCAACCCACTCTTTCAAAAGTCCGTACACCTCCCGCGCCCTACCTGCGATCTGTTCTTTGTTTTGCACAAGCGGAAAAACGGCTACAGTGTAGGGCGCAAGGCGGGCCGGTAGTTTTAAGACCGTCCGCACATCGCGCGCCCTTCCGTCCGAGGCGGCACCATCTCCAGAAGGCACTTCTTCTTCCGCATATGCATTCACGAGAACGGCAAGCACCGTACGGTCCACACCGAATGTCGGCTCTATCACATGCGGCACGATCTTCTCCTGTGTTTCTTCATCTAAGTACCAAAGATCGTGACCTGATGCTTTGCTGTGGTTCAAAAGATCAAAATCGGTGCGATACGCCAATCCGTACAGCTCCTCGCGTCCGAATGGAAAATCAAAATCAATATCTATCGTCCGCTTTGAATAATGCGCCCGATCCCCCTCCGGCACCTCGCGAAGCGAATACTTCCCGGCAAGTCCGACGAACGAGAGCCACTCTTCCATGGCGCTCTGCCATGTCGCGAAGTGCCTTTCCCACTCTGCCTCCTTTACAAAATACTCTATCTCCATCTGCTCAAATTCCCGGGAACGGAAAATAAAATTCCCCGGGGTGATCTCGTTCCGAAACGCCTTGCCCATTTGTGCGATCCCGAACGGCAGTTTCGGATGAAAAGAGTCGACGACATTCTTAAAATTAACGAACATTCCCTGAGCGGTTTCCGGTCGCAAATATACCGCGGACGCCGTATCCTCAACGGGCCCGGCGTTCGTCTTGAACATCATATTAAAGGGTCGGGCATCAGTAAAATCCTTCGCGCCGCACTGCGGACACCCCTTCGCAATGTCCAGCGCATCGGCCCGAAAACGGCTTTTGCACTTCCGGCAATCAATCATGGGGTCCGAAAAATTTCCTACGTGCCCCGACGCTTCCCACACGCGCGAACTCATAAGGATTGCTGAATCAACCCCGTACACATCGCTTCGCGCACGCACGAACCGCCGCCACCACTCCTGCTTAATATTGTTTTTGAGCTCAACCCCAAGCGGTCCATAATCCCACGTGCCGGAAAGGCCGCCGTACAACTCCGAACCGGGGTAAATAAAACCGCGCCGTTTCGCGAGTGATATGATATTCTCCATGGAGTTCTTCATAGACCTTCAGTGAACGCCCATCCCCATGCATACGCACACGAATGGCGCTTCACAACTTTTTCCTTTTAAAAAATAGCGCCTCGTTCCGGGCTCTCGTGTGCGCCCGGCAAAAAACGTGGCACCACTACCCGACTAGGGCTGAACATTCCATTCATCGGTCTTGGAGCGCGGATCTTCCCGCAGTTGCGTATCAAGAGCATTCGCTTTGAAAAGATAACTCTTCTCCGTGAACGCATCCACGCCCGATATAACAAGATTGTCCAAAAGCAACGGCGCTTGTCCCACAAGATTTTCGCCAGGAGTCAAGGACACCATGAACATAATGGTCAGTCGTGGCAATAAAATGCCCGTCCCAGCATCCAGTATCCCGATATCCCATACAATCTCGCCCGTGCTTTCGTTCACGCGAAGCTTTTCCGTCTTGTCGCCCGTGAGGATAGTAAGCCATTTCACATTTCCTGGCAAGCTGGCAGTGACCTTGGTTTCTTTGACGGCATTTCCAAGATTTCCGACCTGCCAGATAATGGTATACCCCGTTTCTTTGCCAACACTCGGTGGCAGAGTTCCCCGCACTCCAAGGGGCGAACCATAATGGGTCGCCCGCGCAAGAAGAGACGGGCGGGAGTGTAATTTTATATCAACATCATCGCGATACTCTATCTGCACGCCCGCAAGAGATGCAAGAACCGCCTTCGTATCAATGGTTACGGACGATCTCAACATAAAATTCTTGTCATCCGCTGTGCGGATAGGCGGTTGCTTTTTGAGCCGGACGATAAACGAAAGATCTCCGGATTCGCCCGGTGAAAGCTCCTTTAGGCCGGCATTCGTTCCCGCGTTCCAAACAATCTCGTGCGAATTGCCATCATAAAACCCATCTTTAATATTGAGAGTTGCCATCTCAAGAACCGCCTCGGTTAGTTTCGCTTTCACAAACACATCCTTGATCGCCTCGCGATAGCTATTCCGGTACTTCAGAACAAAATGCAATTCTTCTCCCGGATCGGCCATATACACGGCCTGCCCGTTCACCTCCTGACGAACGTATAGGGGCGCCCCCGCAATGCGGGAATCCTTTCTCACCTCGGCATATGTCGTCCACTCGCGCGTGTCATCGGTATACGTTCCTATGCGTCCGACGAACGCCTTGATCTCTTCAGGTGATCCCTTAATGCGCCCCCGAACGTGTATCTTTTTGGTAGCGCGCGGATGCAGGTCCCCCAAAAACCAGATATTTTTTGTCTCAAACGACGGAGCGATATCCGAAGAAATATATTCAAACCCCACCGGATAATCAAGACCAAAAGAAATATTTGGAAACAGCGACTCCGAAATAGAATCAATGGTCACATCAATATCAACCTCCTGGCCGGAACGCACTTCTTCGGGAAACGACACCGCAACAACGACCGGCACCTTCGACAAAATAGTCGTCCAAGAAAATTTCTCCGTAAGTTTTGATTGCAAATGCTCCGGCCGATAAATAAGCAGTGCTTCCGCGCTCTTTTCTTCCTGTTCTAGTCCAAAAAGTTCCGCAGAAAATTCATAGCGCTTGGTCTCGCCGACCTCTACGTCGCCGATCTTGACCCGCTCCCGAAGCGAGCTTTTCGCCGAGGCCGATTCCGTCACGGGTATTGCGCCCTTCGGATAGGTGAACACCAGCTCCACATCTTTGAACGGAACACTGCTTCTGTTCTCCACTAACACCTCCCACCGGACCCTATCCCCCACACCGGCCTCGGCGCCGGAAAGTATGACAAGGCCCGCCTCAATGCGAGTGGAATTCAGTTGATAATAGATGAACACTCCCAACCCGAGAATGACCAGCGCGCCAATGCCAATGAAGGCATAGAGCAGACGATGCGACGGTTCCGCCTCCGCCTCGCTGTACGATCGCCGAAGAAGCCCGTCGTCGGTAGTGCCGGTCCAGGTGTGCTTCGTGCCATCATCTTCATGGCGACGCGTTATTTCAATGAAGTCCTCGTCCTCGGAACGGCGGGACTCGACGCCTTCCTTTGAATATATTTTTTTTTGAAGATCCTCTATTTTTCCCATGAGAACTCGTGTCTACCCTAAAAAAGTAGTGCTATACTACCCGCAGTATATCAGAGAACGGCGCCCAGGTACATCCAAGATGCTCCCGGACAAGAGATCGTACCAAGGCGGCCTGCGCTCCGCCCTCGGGTAGAAGGCCCAGAACGGAAAGAAGCTCCGCTTGAAAACGAAGCAGGGTGCCCTCAATGCCGTCGCCTCTCGGCGCGGTACCATCGGACAGCGCCCCGCCTGCCCCGGCCTCAAGCTCCAGAAGCGTTGCAGATGCCAAATCAAACAAACGCGGGTCATCCCGCTCCTCAAAAATATTCCGATCAAGCATGTCCACAAGCGTTGCGGCACCATGAAGCGCCGGCGGATGCCGGCGTATCTGGGGAAAAAACATCTTCATGTCGGCTGATGTAAGCCGATACATATTCTTCCCAATAACAAAGCCGATCGCGACATGTGAAAACACCTCCATGTGCCCTTTAAGTTTCGCCTCCTGTTTGCGAACCCCTTTGGCAACGCACCGTATCTTCCCAAAATCATTCGTGAGAAATGTAAAAAGCGCATCGGCTTCCCCATGCGGCTCTTTTTTGAGAACGATCCCCTCCGTAAAATGTATACGCATGATGACTTAGTGCTTGTGACTAACAGCAAACGAACAATACGATTATCGCATTTTTTAGGTAAACGAAAAAGGCCGGCGTTATGCCGGCCCGCCATCTTGGACACTTGTTGCTGCTGATCCCACGGGATCAGCAGCTTCTAAGACGTAGAGGTTCGCCCCACAGAAAGGGCAAAACCGGATACGCGCATCAGCCATGTTACAACCCCCTGACCATGAAGACAAATCTTCGGTAAATATCATCATCCGCCAGCGCGGCTCCCCCCGATAGTCATCGAAGACAATCTTGGTATCGTTGAGGGCAAGACCTTCTGCCCGCAACAGTTCGCAATCGTGTTCCTCTTGATGCCCGCCGTCAAAATCTTTCATGCCCATTTGGCATCTCCTTTCTTACAACATTTTAACACTTCTACTATACTTTGTCAATACCAACCCACACCGAACCACCCTCCGCCTCAAGTTCCCGCTCGGCCTTGAACATTTTTTTTCCGCCGATGACGAACTGCTTCGCTCCCGCCTCCTTTTGTATAAGTGCCTTCCAGCGCAATAGCATATCGTCAAAATGCGTTGACGAAGAAAATTGCACACGAATCGCGTCCTGTGGATTAAGTCCGAGGTCTTTTCGCATCTCTTGGATGTTCCGCACGATCTCACGTACAAATCCTTCTTCTTTAAGCTCACTCGTTATCACCGTATCAAGAGCCGAGACGTTGCCCCATTCAACTCCTTTTACATTGATTTCATCCTTCAAAATATCTAAAAGCGCTTGAGCAAATGGCTCTTTTTTTCCATAATCGCTTTTTGCAATTATAAACTTCGCAAGAGGTTGCCTAACTTTTATACCAGCACTAGCCCGCTGCTTCAGCGCATCTGCCGCCCACGAACGAACTTTGTCCATTTGCAACTCAAGTGAGATTCGCTCTTTTTTTACACCAGCCGGCCAATCCGCAAGGTGAACACTTACCTCCTTCAATCCCAGTTTCTTTCGCGCGCCCTGCCATATCGCCTCCGATATAAAGGGAACGAACGGGGCGGTTAGGCGCACAAGCACCGACAGAACATATCCAGTGGTCGCCGCCGCCTCCTCTTTTTCTTTCTTTGTCTCGGGTTTCTGGAACCGCCGCCGCGAACGCCTGATGTACCAATTAGAAAGATCACCAATAACAAATTCTTCTATGGCGCGCGCCGCCCCTCCGACGTCATAGGCGTCAAGAAGAGTACTAACATCACGCACAAGAGTGCCAAGCTTCACCAACACCCACACGTCAAGAACATTTTTACTTTTTTGATGAGAAGTAATTTTTACAGAATCAACATAGGTATCAAAAAAGACGAACACATTCCACAAGGTGCCGAGAAAACCGCGTACTTTATTTTGCAGGTCTTTTTCGTCAAATCGTTTCGGATCACCCGGCGCGTTGATGGTGTAAAAATACCACCGGATGGCATCCGCTCCGTATTTTTGTATCATTTCATCCGGCTTGATAGCATTGCCTTTTGATTTTGACATCTTCTGCCCGTTCTTATCCAACACGTGCCCGAGCGAGATGACATTTTTATACGGCGCGCCACGCCCGAGAAGCGTTGCCACCGCAAGCAGTGTGTAGAACCATCCGCGGGTTTGATCTATGGCCTCCGAAATATACTCGGCGGGAAACGAAAGTTTCTGCGATTCTTTAGAAAACGGCCAATGGGCCTGTGCAAACGGCATTGAGCCCGAATCAAACCATACGTCAACCACCTCCGGAACGCGGCGCATTGTTTTTCCGCACTTTGCGCACGGAAGCGTGAAGTCGTCCACGTACGGACGATGAAGATTGGCGGTCCCCGTTTCATCACGCGGAATGTGTTTGTACAAAAATTCTTCCGGCGCGGCAAACGTCACAAAATCCTCTCTCCTCTTTCCCGTGCGCGCAGCGATTGTTGCCTCATCGGACCACCCAAGCGCCCCCGACCACAGCATCCATATCGTGTACTCATGCGAAACGATGAGAATCTTTTTTCCATGATACTTCTGTTCTATATCGCGCATAAAATCCATCACGCGCGCGCGAAGTTCGGAAAGCGTCTCGCCGTTCGGCGGCCGTTTGGTGAACTTTTCCAGATAGGAGGAAAAATATGAGTGGTACATGTGCCCGGGATGCCCCTCAAAGTCCCCCACGTTCACCTCAAGAAGCCGGTCGTCAAACGCTACCGGCAGCCCCAGGGCCTTCCCAACGATTTCGGCGGTCGCGCGCGTGCGCTCAAGCGGCGAGGCGAATATCAGATCAATGCCCTTTTTCTTAAGGCCTTTTGCTACTTGCTCCACCTGCTTTCTGCCCTTAAGCGTAAGTTGATACCCATTTCGTGCGGCGCATACATTTTGTATATTGGAAACCGACTCCCCGTGCCGCATCGCGATATATGCGTTATGAGCGCCCCCGCTCTTTGTGTGAAGTTCTTCCAAAGACCCGATAACATCTTCGTGTAAACATGCGGCACAGCGCCACACCGGTAACGGCGTTCCCCAGAAACGCTCCCGCGAAAATGCCCAGTCGCGAAGCTCGCGCAAAAATTCACCGAAGCGGCCATCCTTCAGGTGCGCAGGCGTCCAATTGACGGTTTTGTTGTTGGCAAGCAACTGATCCTTCACCTTATTCATACGTATCCACCACGCGCGTTTTGCAAAATATAAGAGCGGCGTATTGCATCTCCAACAATGGGGATATTCATGCTCATAAGGTTTTATGAAATATAATACTTTTCTCCGCCCAAGTTCTTTTATGATCTCGGGGTCGGCGGTCTTTGCGAACACGCCCGCCCCCGTCGTTCCTGCCTTCATGGCGCCATCAGGGTTCACGGTAAAGAGTATCGGATATGCCTCGCCAAATGCTCTTTTTACCGCCCGCATGTCGTCATCTCCGAATGCTGGTGCGATATGCACCATGCCAGTCCCCTCCTCCGTGGAAACAAAATCCCCCGGAATAACCATGAAAAAATCCTTTACATTGCCCTGCCGATACGCGAGGTTCCGAAACAAC
>Ga0209542_10000495_pt1 | contig 94942 bp, 87 predicted proteins | sample RifCSPhighO2_01_FD_184028 | JGI IMG/M metagenome (GOLD analysis project Ga0209542, IMG submission 184028) | Soil microbial communities from Rifle, Colorado - Rifle CSP2_plank highO2_0.1 (SPAdes) (version 2) | ecosystem: Environmental > Terrestrial > Deep subsurface > Rock core/Sediment ...
AGATTTTTCGTCGTTGAACATAAACTCCGCCACGGCTTTGGCCAGCTCGGTTTTGCCCACGCCCGTCGGACCCAAAAATATAAACGAGCCGATAGGTCTGTCTTCGTAAGCCACCCCCGCCCGCGACCGTCTGACGGCATTGGCGATTTTTATTATGGCTTCGTCCTGTCCGACGACTCTTTTCTTTAAATCTTCTTCCATTTTCATAAGTTTCTCCATTTCCCCTTCCAACATCTTTGACACCGGTATGCCCGTCCATCTGGAAACGACGGCGGCAATGTCTTCCTCCGCAACTTCCTCGCGGAGAATTCTGGATATTTGCTTTTTCTTCAGTCTGTTTTCTTTGAGTTTGAGCTGTCTTTCCAGTTCCGGTATTTTGCCGTAGCGAAGCTCCGCCACTTTGGCAAAATCTGATTTTCTCTCACTAGCGTCGGCTTCCAGTTTCAAAGTTTCCAGCTCTTTCTTGACTTTGCTTATGAAATCAATGTTTTCTTTCTCGCTTTTCCATTTGATCTGGATCTCGCTTATTTTTTCTTTCAGCTCTCTGATGCCGTCGTCAATCTCTTTGAGCCTTTTTTCTTTTTCCTTCTGCTCGCTTTCCTCGGCCGTATTCCTTTCTTTTTCTTTTTTTAAAACCTCTCTTTCCACTTCCAGTTTCATTATTTCTTTATTGGCGACTTCCAATTCGTCGGGCATGCTGTCCAATTGCAAACGCAAAGCCGAAGCCGCTTCGTCTATCAAGTCAACCGCCTTGTCCGGCAAAAATCTGTCGGCGATGTATCGGCTGGACAAATTAACGGCCGATTTGATGGCGTCATCGGTTATTTTTATCCCGTGATAAAGTTCATACTTGTCGTTGAGTCCTCTTAAAATGGCGACAGTGTCGTCAACGGAAGGCTCTTCCACGTAGATGGGCTGGAATCTTCGGGAGAAGGCCGGGTCTTTCTCTATGTGCTTTTGATATTCTTTCAGTGTCGTCGCTCCGATGGCGCGAAGCTCGCCTCGGGCCAGCGCCGGTTTGAGCATATTGGAAGCGTCAATGGCCCCTTCGGCCGCGCCCGCTCCGACAATCGTATGAATTTCATCAATAAATAAAATAACTTTTCCGGCCGACTTTTCCACTTCCTTCATCAGTGTTTTGAATCTTTCCTCAAATTCCCCTCTATACTTCGTTCCCGCCACCAGTGAACCGACATCAAGAGAAATAAGCTCTTTGTCTTTCAGCGAAGCGGGGACTTCGCCTTTGACTATTCTCTGCGCCAAGCCCTCGGCGATGGCCGTTTTTCCCACGCCGGCTTCTCCTATCAGGATAGGATTGTTTTTCGTCCTTCGGTTGAGAATCTGCATCAATCTCTTAATCTCGCTATCCCGGCCTATTACCGGATCAAGCTTGTCTTCTTTGGCCAGAGAAGTGAGGTTGCGGGCGTATTTTTCAAATATTCTGGACTTCTTCGGCTCTTCCACGTCCGCCGCGCTGGATTTTCTTATGTCGGACAAGATTCTTAAAACGCTGTCTTTTTCTATTCTGAAACGGTTAAGAATTTCTTTAGCTTTGGACGGCGCGTCCAAAATCGCCAGAAACAAATGTTCGGTGGAAACATAATCGTCTTTAAGAAATTGAGCGATCCGGTGCGAAATTTCCAACACACGGCTCAACTCCGGGGTTATATATACCTGATAAGTCGGAGAGATGACGGAAGAACGCTCCGCCTCGGACATATTTTCAAAAATTGTGTCGCTGAGAAAATTTATGTCCACCTCCAATTTGTCCAAAACGGAAATCACCGCGCTCTCGTCCTGCAAAACAAGGGCGGCTAAAAGATGCAGGACGTCAACCTGATTTTGTCCTCTCTCTATCGTCAGCTCGTGGGCCTTCCTTACGGCTTCTTGAGCTTTGACTGTGAAATTTGAAAATGGGGGCATACAAATATAAATTTCTAATTTCTAATTTCTAATTTTGATGCGTCGGCAATGTCTTTTTTGGCTAAATTTATCGGCAAAGCGAAACCGATATTTTCTCGGGGCGCTCCGACGGTGTTGATTCCGATCGCCCGGCCGTTTAAGTCAACCAGCGGTCCGCCGGAATTGCCCGGATTTGCCGCCGCGTCAATCTGAATCAAGGCGACCGAATCTTCCGGCCCGGAAACGGCGTTGAGAGCGGCGGCTGTTTTGTTTAAACCGGAAACAACCCCCACGGAAACTGTGTTTTGGAATTCTCCCGAATCGCTGCCGAGAGCTATCGCCGTTTGCCCGATATTTATATTTTTGGAATCTCCCAAAGGGATGAAATTAAAATTATTTCCTTCCACCTTGATAACTGCGACATCTTGCGATGGGCTTCTTGAAATTACGGATGCGGGATATGTTTTGCCGTCGCTTGTTATCGCGACATATTCCAGCGCCGCGTCTTCAACAATATGCCTATTCGTCAAAATAGTCCCGTCTTTGGAAATGAAAAATCCCGAACCTGCCGGCATTGGTTTTTCCCCAACCTCTTCATTTGTCGTTGTCGCCGTCAAGTCTTTAGCCGTCGCGGCTATTACGCTGACTACCGCTAAGGAGGCTTCTTTTATGACCTTTACGAGATTTTCTTCGTTGGAAAAAACCACTGTTTTTTCTTTAACCGGAACTTCTTTGGGGACAAGCTTCTCCACCACCTTGCTGATGGTGTGAGTAATCGGCTGAGGAGCTTGGTTTACCAAAGTTACCGTTACTATGCCCGTGGCCAGCGAGGTAACGAAGCTTACCAAGAGAACCAAGAGGACTATTTGAGTTTTCGTGAGGCTTTCCATGTTCATATCGTTTGTTATTATGTCGGAATTTTATCATTGAACATCTTTCTGTCAATAGCGACCTGGTTTAATCTTTATCGGGGAATATAATAAAGGTCTTCCTCGTGTTCATAACCGACATATTCTTGTCCCCACTCTTTTGCCCAAAGTGCTATTTGTTTAAAAAGTTTATCTTGATTTTGGATAAAATCTTTTTCTGTTGAAAACGATACTATTCTCACGACTTTTTCTTTTTTTACAATATCTCCGTGTTTTTTGTGCAATACAAAACCGCCGGAAATATCATATGAACTGTATCCGCCGAATAATTTTGCCAAAAACTTACTAACCTCATCCGCTCTGTTTACTAACTCATTATGTAAAATATTTTCCGAAATATTTTTTGTTGACGAAACATACACCGCTTGTTTTATGGGTAAATGAACAATTTTTTCTTTTTGTTTCTTTGATAATTTTATAATGCTCATATTTATTGAACTTAACTTATTTTTAATTATAGCACATTCTGATTTTTTTAAAGTTGCAATCCTTATACCAATTACCGATATTATAATACACAAAAAATAAATTCCTCCTTACAACAAACAACATTGCAAAGAGGAATTCTCAAATATAAACAAATTAGCTTCTTTTTTATTATCGCTCAATGTAGGTACGTTTAGAAAAAATGGAACAGATAAAGCCAATGACATAATAACAAAGTATGGAAACGGACACTGTTATTAATACTAGAAATAAAGTAAATATTACCATAAATATCCGCCCCATTGACCATGCTTTACTGTATCCAACGGCAACAAAATGAGCAATATGCATAGACAACCTTGGTAATGACATTGCTAGCGGTATAACAAAAATCATTAAGGTTGCTAAAATAGCTAAGGTGATTAAAATAATAATTACTATTTTTTGCCCTCTTGTAATCATTTTTAAATCCTCCCAAAAAAAAATTAATTAAGCTAAATTTATTTACACTCCACTTTTAAAGAACTATTTTAAGTATATTACTTTTTTACATTTTTGTCAAGTCAAATAAAATGTTACCTAATTTCTGCTCCAGCATTTTTTTGGTAACATTTAGAACAAGCCGAATTTAATCCTTATTTGTTCTTCGTTCGTAAAAGATTTCACTCTCATAAATCTTACAAACGGCCTGATTAGAAAAACTTCCACGATAAAATTAATTTCATCCTCACATTCATATGGGAACACGAACACTGATTCCTGCAATTTTATAAAACCCAAATCTTTAATTTTTTTTCTCAATGCCTCTCTCGCCTTTTTAAATCTGTCCGGAATGTCAAAAATTACAATTCTCCACTCCCCGTCCCATTTTGCCGGTTTTTTAATTTCCATTTCGTCAATTTTAAATTTAAGCGCTTTCTTTTGGCCTTCTTTGGTGAGAATAATTTTTACAAAACCGTCTTTGTCTTCTTTGAAATCAACAAGGCGATCGTTGTAAAATTCATGAATAACCCTATATAATCTGTTTTTGTTTATTTCCTTCCATGCTGACGGCAAACCTCTCATTATTTTAAAATAATTCTTAGGCGACCTTGAGAGACCGAGAACAACGCCGGACGACAACAATAAAAGAATTTTTTGTTTTGTTGAATCTTTCATTTTTAAATAGATTAAATAAATGTTACCAAAATATTGCTCCAGCTTAAAAGTGGTAACATTTATAGATTAGCATGTTTGAGTTTTAAAGTAAAAAAAAGAAAAAATGTCTGCTCATTTCTTAGTCCCGCCAATCTTTTATCTAGTGTACTCCGAATGATAAAGTTTGAGCCAGTCAAAAAATTGGCTCATCGCGTAGGGCGCGCCGATAGTGTTGCCGGCGGGACCTTTTTCCAAAACCGCGGCAAAAGCGTACTTGGGATTTTCGTAGGGATAAAAGCCGATAACCCAAGAGTGGCTGAAATTTTTTTTGCCTCCCACTTCGGCCGTGCCGGTTTTGGCGGCGATTTTCAAATCGGAGAAATTCAGATTTTGCGCCGTCCCTTCCGTTACCGCCATTCTCATCCCCTCTTTGATTATTTTGAAATATTCCTCGGGAATGCCCATAAATTTTTGCGGAACTTCCGGATAAAAGTTTTCATTTTTTACCAGGCGCGGAACAATGATACTTCCGTTGTTAGCTATGGAAGCGGCGTAAACAGCCATTTCTATCGGCGTGGTTAAAAAATATCCCTGGCCTATGGCGCTGATATAAGTGTCGCCCACTCGCCATGTCGGATCATCAGGATTATTTTTTTCCTTAACCTGCGGATTGGGAACGGTTCCATCCGCTTCGCCCTCCAAATCAATTCCGGTCTTTTCCCCCAATCCGAACTTTTTGGCATACTCGTATATTTTGTTTATTCCCAAGCCTTTTATATCTTCAAAACCTCCGCCTATTTCGTAAAAGTAAACATCGGAAGATACAGCCAAAGCGCGCCTCATGTCCACCCAGCCGTGCGCTTTCCAGTCTTTGAAAATAGTTTTCTTGTCGGGGAAAAACGGATTAGGTATGGAAATTTGCCCCGCGCTGAATATCTTTTTTTCCGGCGAAATTATTTCTTCGCTTAAAGCCGACAGGGCCACAAACGGCTTTACGACAGAACCGGGGGCGTACAATCCGGAAATGGCTCTGTTGAGGAAAGGCTTATTTTTGTCGTTGATATAACCGTTTATCAAACTCGCAGGACCTCCTTCGGAAAGAACTTTGGAACTGTACTCCGGAACGCTGGCCATCGCTAAAATATTTCCGTCCGAGACATTCATAACAACGGCCGCTCCGCCTTCAAAATTTCTTTCTTTCGCGACCGATTCCATCGCCGTATAAAGATATGATTGAACTTTTGAGTCTATCGTCAATGTCAGATTTTGGCCGTTCTGCGGAAGAACTTGGACGCTTTCTGAAACCGGATTGCCTTGGGAATCTCTTTCCGTGAGTTTCACTCCCAAAATTCCCCTTAAAATTTCATCGTATTTTCCTTCTATGCCATCTTTGCCAACAATGTCTTCCGAAGGCAGACCTGGGTTTTTCTTAAAATTCTCTTTTGAAGGAAGACCGGAATAACCAAGAATATGTCCCAATCCGGGAGTGTCGGAGTACATTCGCCCTTCTTCCCCGTTCCAAACCAAAGCCGTCCCGTTGTTGTCGTATATGGCTCCCCTTAAGGGGATGATGTTTTCTTTTTTAAAACTGTTCCTCTCGCTTCTGGCGGTAAATTTTTCCCCTTCAAAAATCTGCAAGAAAAATATTCTGGAAACAAAAAATAAACCGAAAAATCCGATAAACGCTCCCATATAAATAAAAGTTTTCTTGCTTATCGGTTTCTCCAGCCGCCCCTCAAATTGGCTGGTGTCAAAACCGGAAATATTTTTTGAATCCAAAAAAATCTCGTCCGGATATATTTTATGGTCGTTTTTTTTTCTCCCGAACATTGTTCTATTATAGAATCTTTATCTTGCTTTTGGCAAAAGAGGACACATATAGGATGAGCAATGATGATAAGGTAAAAAAGCCGAATCCGCGCCAGAAAGAAATTTCCGGCAAGGAGTAAAAAGAATCCGCCACAAGAGCCAGCGCCGCCCCTTCCCAATAATTTTCAAACAAAATCATAAAAATAATAACGGCCACGGCCGTCCACCACCACGGCGCCCAAAAAAACAGGCAAAAAACAAAAATATCGGCTATTATTCTCGCGCGCATTTTATTTTTCCAGGCCGATTTTTTGAAGCTCGTTCAAATTAACCGGCATTCTAAAAATAATCTTTTGAAATGGGTTGAGCGCATCGGCTTCTATTTTGTCCGCCGTTCCCAACAAGTAATGAAAAGTTCCTTCTGTGTTTATTTTGTCGCCGGAATTTATTTTGACCGAGCTGGGAATTTTAACCTCAATGTTGCCCCCGCCTAAACCTAAACCGATGGCGGAAATTTTGGCATCTTCCATTATCAAATTTGTTTCTTCTCCCGAATATGACACTAACTTAATCTTACTCGTATCAGGAAACACTTCCGCCACATGACCTATTAAAACACCGCCATAAGCTACCGCCTTCATTCCTTGTTTTACTCCGTTATCCGAACCAGTGTCAACGACTACCATATCATACGGCGATTGGGGCGGCCTGGAGATGATTGAACCGAGAATATAGCTTTTTTTCTCCGACCGGGAAAGCATAATTTTCAGTTCTTCATTTTCTTTTTTGGCCGATTCAAGCAAAATTATTTCATTTTCCAATTCAATATTTTTTTCTCTTAAATAATTCAATTCTTCGCCCAAAGATTGCTTATCTTTGAACAAGAAAAAAATGTTGTCTTTTTTCTCCGCCGCAAAACGGGAAAATTTGAAAACCGGACTGGCCGCGCCGACAATCGCTTTTACCGCGAAACTTCTCGCTTCTCCGTTAGTCGCGCCAAGCAAGGCGAAAACCGCAAAAACAAAAAGCCAAGTTTTTCTCGCCTTTCGCCTGCCTGTCCGGTAGACAGGCAGGCTTGCGGACGAGGCGAATCCGCTTCTATTTTGGGGGTATGTCTTCGTCATGTTGGATTAAAACTTCGCTCATCTTGTCCAAATCCTCAAGAATTATGCCCGTTCCGCGCACCACCGCCGTAAGCGGGTCTTCCGCCACGTAAACGGGAATTTTTATTTCGGATTCAAACATTTGGGCCAAACCCTTAAGCAATGCGCCTCCGCCGGTCATAACGATGCCCCGATGCATTATGTCCGACACCAGTTCCGGGGGGGTTCCCTCTATGACTTCTTTGGTGGCGGTAATAAGCGCTTTGACCGATTTTATCAAAGCTTCTCTTATGTCGGAGTCAGTGACTATCACTTCCCGCGGAAGGCCGGTAATCATATCCCGGCCCCTTATCGCCGCTTCCAAACCTTCTCCGTTTTTAATCACCGAACCGATGGACATCTTCACATCTTCGGCCGTTTTTTCTCCGAGTAGCAATTTGAATTCGTCTTTGGCATATTGGATTATGTCTTGATTGAGCTTGTCTCCGGCTATTCTCATGTTTTTGGCCGAGACTATCCCGCCCAAAGAAATGACGGCGATGTCGGTCGTTCCTCCGCCGATATCCACGATCATATTGCCGATAGGCTCATGCACCGGAAGCCTCACGCCGATAGCGGCCGCCATCGGCTCTTCCACTATGAAGACTTCCCCCGCGCCGGAATTTTTGGCCGCGTCTCTGACGGCCCTTACTTCCACATTGGTTATTCCGGAAGGAACGCCTATGACGATAGTCGGCCTTGATAAAAATGAATGTTTGTTTTTTATGACCCGGCGGATAAAATAGGACAGCATTTCTTGAGCCACTTCAAAGTCGGATATGACGCCGTCAATAAGAGGCCTGACGGCGCTAATGTGGCCGGGCGTCCGGCCGAGCATTCTCTTGGCTTCGTTGCCTATAGCCACCACTTGACCTGTTTTCTGGTTTATCGCCACCACCGACGGCTCATTTATCACGATTCCTCCGCCGCGGACATAAACAAGAGTATTGGCCGTGCCGAGGTCAATGCCGATACTGCTGGAAAACATTTTTTTGAATCTGCCGAACATATTTTTAATTTATGCGGACACTCTTTCCATTATCTCGCCAATCGGCAAAATTTCCGACTTTTCTTCGCCTCGTTTTTTAATCTCCGCCGAATCGTTTTCCGCCGTTTTCTCGCTGACTATGACGCGGTAAGGAATTCCGATCAAATCGGCGTCGGCGAATTTTTCTCCGGCTCTCAAATCGTCCCGGTCGTCAAACAATACCTCTATCCCGTTTTTTGTCATTTTGTCGTAAAGGCTTCCGGCCAACTGGGACGATTTATCTTCCTTGCCTTTAATACCAATAAGATGAACTTTGTAAGGCGCGATGGCCTCCGGCCAGATTATTCCATTTTCGTCGTTGCTCGTTTCCACCGCCGTCCCCATCAATCGGCCGACTCCGATGCCGTAACAGCCCATTATCATAAGCTTCTCTTGTCCGTTTTCATCGGTGAACTTCAAATCAAAAGGCTCGGAAAATTTTGTTTTCAAATTGAAAATATTGCCGACTTCTATGGATTTATTTTCTTTCAAATCTTTATTTCCGCATTGGGGGCAAACCGGCGTTGCTTCCGCGATTTCTTTGTTTATCGCCACTTTGCATTTGTCGCAAATATAAATTGTGTCCTCACCCGCGCCGGTAACAGTCTGGTATTCGTGGGAATATTTGGAAAAAGATCCGCCCGAGGCGAAAGTCAGATAAGTTTTTTCGCCGATTCCGCACCGGTTGAAAATATTTTCGTAATGCCTTTTCATTTTTTCGTAATAATTCTCAGCGTCTTTTTCGCCGCTATGAAAAGAATAGAGGTCTTTCATAAGAAATTCCCGGCCCCTTAAAATGCCCGACTTGGCCCGTTTTTCGTCCCGAAATTTCGTCTGAAATTGGAATAGCGAAACCGGCAGGTCGCGGTAAGACAAGTTGAATTTTTTGACTAGCGGGGAAATTATTTCTTCGTGCGTCGGCCCGAGAGCGAAATCAATTTGGGAATAATGGCTGGTGAACCGGAAAAGCGAATCCAACGTTTCCCACCTTCCCGTTTTCTGCCAATTTTCTTTCGGCTGGAGAGCGGGCATCAAAAGCTCTTGTCCGCCGGCCGCTTCCATTTCGTTTCTTATGATGTTTTCTATCTTATTCATCACTCTTAAGCCCGGCGGCAAAATGGTATAAACGCCCGCCATCAGCTTGTCTATAAAACCGGCGCGGATGAGCAATCGCGCGTTCAAAGACACTTCATCTTTCGGCGCTTCTTTTCTAGTCTTCGGCAATAATTTAGATTGCAACATCATCCTCTATGATATTGGCAAAATGGCGCAAGGTCAATGTTTGTATAAAAAATGCCGCTATCATAAACAACAGACAGCGGCAAAAGTTTTTAAAATTAAAAGGAGATAAACTTGTAGTTAGGTCGTCTTAATTTTGATGGTGTTACTATCGGCACAGAGGTAATAATCGGCTTTCAGTGGAATAGTGGCTTCACCAATGCGTTTGCCATTTTTATCCTTCTGCCAAACCATTACAGGCGGTATAGACTGACCGTCTGGACAATAGAGTGGCTTACGTGCGTCAAGATTTATACTTAAGGAATACTGATCGTTAATTTCCTCGCCATCCTTATAGAATGGGTTGAGAAACAATCTGACTCTCCATATTGCAGTTTTGCAAATTTTCCAAAGTTCGTTGTAGATTAAAGGTCGCACTCCCTTAAACTCGTCGGATAGTTCAACAAACTCGCTACGGGCAAAGAAAAAACATGCTGTGTGATTTTTCCTCTTAATGCCGGGATCTCTGGTATCAATGCCTTGCTTGTAAAAGGCATCGACCATTTCGTACCCTGATACTGCAATTTCTCTAAGAAAATTTGCGAGTGAACATCTCTCAGCCAACTCAATAACCAACACGCCGCTTAAACGACTCTTGCGAAACGACAACTCATCTTTAGTTTCTTGACCAAGGTGTTTAACAAATCGCGGTATCACATTTGGATTTGAAAAATTAAGCTTCAACATCATCATGCGGACATCCCTTCCCAGAATGACTTCTTCCGAAACGACCATAATAGTCCTCCTTTTTTGTTCAATTTATTAAAATGTAAAAGTCCTACACTTAATAAGCCCGCCTTATTTTGAGCTATAACGACCGACAAAAATTATCTATTTTCCCACTCTTTTTCCTGCCTGACCAGCAAGGTTTCTTTGTCTTCCGGATGAGCCATAATGATTTCCACCGCCTTTTCCATCCTGGCCGATTGGGAGCCTTTGACTAAAATCAAATCCCCTTCTTGGATTATTTTTTTTACCGCTTCTCCCGCTTCCATTGAATTGGAAAATTCAAAAATTTTGAAAGCGTCAAATCCGCTTTTTCTCGCCCCTTCGGCGATAAATTTCGCCTCCGGACCGACCGTGAACAAAAGCCAAACGTCTTTCGCTCTCAACATCTCCCCTATCCGCTTATGCTCGCTTTGGGAAAACGCGCCCAGCTCCTTCATATCGCCCAAAACGGCGATCCTTCTTTTGGCCGGATATTCCGATAAGACTTCCACAGCCGCTTCAACCGCTATCGGGGAAGAATTATAAGAGTCGTCAAATATCAAAGAATTGTTTATTCCTTCCAATAAATTCATCCGGCCCCGAGGCGGTTTCATTACAGAAACAGCTTCAACGCTTTTGACCAAATTTATCCCGCAAGCCAAGCCGGCGCCAATAGCGGCCAAGATTATGTAAACATTATGCCGGCCGAAAAATTTATCCAACCTCACCGGAACAATATTGCCTTTGTAATTAACTTTAAAAACGATTCCATCGCTGTCCATTTTGTAATTTGAAGCAACTAAATCAGCCGACTCGGAAAATCCGTAACTTATAATTTGGGCTTTCGTATTTTTTCTGAAATTCGCCGCCGCCTTGTCGTCAATATTTAAAATAGCCCAATTGTTGTCGCTTAAACATTCCACCAGTTTTCTTTTTTCATTTATCAATTCTTCTGGCCCGCTGAAATATTGGACATGTACCGGCACCGTCCCCATAGCGGTAATAACGGCCGCATAAGGTTTAACCCATGAAACCATTTTCTCCATATCTTTCGGCCTGTCCACGCCCATTTCCAAAATCAAAATTTTGGGATAATTGGCGAAGAACAAAAAAACTTTTATTCCTTTAAAAATTATAAGCAGCCATTGTTTGAAACTGCCCCAGCCCGTTTTGGCGCCGATGACGGCAAGCGGAACGCCGATTTCGCTGTTGTAGCTTTTTTCGCTCTTGCGGATGTTAAACTCGCTTTCTAAAACAAGAGCGATAGCTTCCTTTGCGGAAGTTTTGCCCACCGTTCCGCTTACAGCGATTATTTTCGGCTTGAATCTGGCCAATATCAATTTAGCTTCCAGTTTCAGAATCGCTGTTATTATTTTTTTGAAAAAATAATTCATTTTTATCTAAATTCCCGACTTAACATCAAGGTTAAACCTTGCGGCAAGGTTTAACCTTGATGTTTTTTTATTTAACCTTGATGTTTTTTATCATCGGTCCGGCGGAATTTCGTAATAATTAAGCAAAAATTTGGTAATGTCCATAAACGGCTCGGTCAGCGTATTGGATGCGTATTTCGCTCCTTGCGGTTTGACAAAAAACAAAAAGGTCAGAAACTTGGCGTCAAACGCCGGAGCGTAACCAAAAAAAGTGTGGATAAATTCTCCTTCGGCGTAAGTTTTTTTGCCTTTCTCCACCAGCTGGGCCGTGCCAGTTTTGGCGGCCACGCTGTAATGCTCCATTTTATGCGCTCCTCCCACCAGCGCGCTGTCCACCACGCTGACCAGCATTCTCGTCATCTCTTCCGCCGTTTCTGTTTTTAAAACCCGCCGGACTTCTTGGGGAGACGCAATGCGATTTCTTAACCCTTTCACATTTTCTTCTTTGACGATATGCGGTTTCATTATCAATCCGCCGTTGGCCAAACTGGACAAAGCGGCAGTCATGGCTATCGGGGTAACGGCAATTCCTTGGCCGAAAGAAGCGGTCGCGTATTCTATGTCGCGGCTGCCCCCCGTGATATTCCCGACATTGTTTTTGCCTTCCTGGGGCAATTCTACGCCGGTTTTTTCCCCAAAACCATAGCCTAGCATATAATCCCTAAACTTGTCTTTACCCATCTTCTGCATGGCGAAAACGGCGCCGGTGTTGAGGGACTCATTGAGAACTCTCTGCATATCAACCGTTCCTCTCGCCTTGCCGTCGTAATTTTCTATTCTTGACGAACCGAAGGCAAGAAATCCTTTGTCCGTGTAAGTGGTGCTCGCGGTAATACTGCCGTTATCCATAGACGCGGCCAGGGTCAAGGGCTTCATTATGGAACCCATTTCAATGATGCTTTCCACGAGCGGATTCATAAAAACGGAAAAGTCCTTCACTTTGGCGTATTGATTGGGATTAAAGTCCGGCTTGGCCGACATGGCGATAATTTCGCCGGTCTTGGGAGAAATTATCATTCCCCCGACGGTTTGGGCTTTATATTTTTCTTTTGTCTTTTCCAAATTTTTCTCAAGCATTGACTGGACGGTCGGCTCAATCGTCAGAACGATGTCTCCCGCGGTTATTTCTCCGGCAATCAACTTTTTCAAATCAAAAAACAGCTCGGCGAAGGAATTCAGTTTTGAACTTGATGCGTCTCTTTTCAGCATCTCTTCGTAATACAGCTCCAAACCGTAACGCCCGACAAGCTTATCATCCTTGTAGCCGACAAATCCCAATATATGCGAAGCCAGATTATCAAAAGGATAATAACGCCACGATTCTGGATAAGCGTTCAGTCCAGCTATTTTCAGGTTTTTAATTTTCAAGGCGGCCGCTTCATCAAGGCGTCTGGCCAAGACTTCGGAGGGGTCGTCCTTTTTTAGCGCTTTGGACATGAAAAAATCCTTATCTAAAGGAATTATTTCCGATAATTTTTTATATGCCTCTTCGGGATTGGCGAGAAATTTGGTGTTTATTTCCGCTTTGTATCCGTTTTTCACGATAGCGGCGGAAATTCGTTCTCCCGATTTTTCCGTGAAATAAACGGAGCCTCGGTCAAAATCTTCGTAAGAAAACGCGTTATACTGCTTACCGGCTTCATTGTCATAATAATCCCCTTTGACGATTTGGATAAAAAACAAGCGCGTTCCTATGACAACGGCAAAAAGAAATATGAAAAAATAAACAATCCTTATTTTTGCTTTAAAATTTGGACCCATAATTTATATTGGCGCGGTTATCGTTGAGCGAACGATTTGGAACGGGAGATAAACGCGATATTTTTTGACTGATCAATAAAACCGTTTTCATAAGCGTAATTAAGGTCGAATTTTGCCGCCAAGTCCATGTAATTTTTTTCCAGTTCCACTTTTTGTCGTTCCAACTCGGCGATTTTATCAAGGTTTTTACGGCTTTCCACGGCGACGGAAACGGACGAGCCCATAAAATAAATATATAAGCCGGCGGTCAAAAATACCGCCGCAAGAAGCAAGCCGAAAACCGCCGGTTTGAGGCTTTTTTCCGATAAATTTTTAATGGCTTTGGTCATACTTTTCTATTGCTCTTAATTTGGCGCTTCTTGAGCGCGGATTATTTTTAACTTCTTCTTCCGAAGGAATAACCGGTTTTTTTGTCAAAATTTTCCCTTCGTTTTTCGCCGCCAACTCTTTGAAATAATTTTTCACGATTCTGTCTTCCAAAGAATGAAACGATATCACCGCCAATCTTCCGCCTCTTTCCAGAAAATTCCACGCTTTTTCAATTCCATCTTTCAGCGCCCCCAGCTCGTCATTGACGGCGATTCGCAGGGCTTGGAATGTCCGAGTGGCGCAATTTATCTTCCGGCTGTTGCGGTAAAAACTTGGAACGCTTTCTCTTATCGCGTCAACCAGTTCTAGCGTCGTCTCAATCGCTTTCACTTTTCTTCTTCGGGCGATATTTTGGGCGATTTTCCGGCTGAATCTTTCTTCTCCGTATTTCCAAATGATGTCGGCCAAGTCTTTTTCGTTCCAATTGTTTACAATCTCTTTAGCCGTGAGGTCGTCCGGTTCAATCTCGGCTTTCATTGTCATCAAAAGCGGCTCGTCTTTCTGAAAAGAAAATCCCCGGCCCGATTCGTCAATCTGCGAAAAGCTGACTCCGATATCAAAAAGCGCTCCGTTTATTTTTTCAGTTTTTAAAGATTCCAAAACTTTGTCCAAATTCCTGAAATTATCTCTTGCCAATAAAACATTTTTCCGGTCTTTCCATTTTTCTTTTAACTTGTTTAAAACTTCGCCGTCCTGATCAATCCCTATCAGCCTCCCCTTTTCTCCTATCATCTTCAATATCTCTTCCGAGTGGCCGCCTCCGTTAATCGTCGCGTCTAGAATCGCATCGCCTTGTTTCGGGTTCAGATATTCCGCTGATTCTTTCAAAAGTACCGGAATGTGCATTTTAATAAACTCCCAATTCTCCCAATTTTTCCGCCAATGAATCGGTTTGGCTTTCCATTCTTGTCTTATAATCGTTCCAATGGCCTTCGTCCCATATTTCCAATTTCTTGTACAAGCCGGTTATAACCACTTTTTCTTTCAATCCGGCGAATTCTTTCAAGTAATCGGGAACAAGGATTCTGCCCAATGCGTCTATCTCCACGTCAACGGCTCCGGAAAGAAAGATGCGGACGAAATTTCTGTTGTCGGCCGAACCAGTCGGAAGCTGGCTTAATTTATCGGCCACCTTCTCCCACTCGCCGATAGGATAAACGAACAGGCATTTTTCCTGCCCCTTGGCGATAACCGCCTTCTCGCCTATTTCCTTGCGGAACTTGGCGGGAACAGCAATTCTTTTTTTGGCGTCAATATTGTGCCTGTATTCTCCTATCATCATAGATGTTGCAAAAGTTATCCACAGAACTATCCACTTCGCTCCACTTTGATAACACTATAAACCACTTTGCAATACCCCGCAAGCAAAAGGACTGTGGATAACTCCACAGTCCTGAAATAACAAGGAATATAAAGATAAAATTTTAAAAAATCAATAAATGTACACACTCCGTAGCGATCGCTTTATTTCGTGTACATTTAGATCAATCAAATAAAATAGAAATCAAACCAAGCCAAATTTTATTCTTAATTGTTCTTCGTTGGTAAAATATTCCACCCTTAAATATCTAACATGAGGCCTGATTTGGAAAAACTCAACGACAAAATTTATTTCGTCCTCGCACTCATAAGGATTGATGAAAATACTTTTTTGCAGTTCAACAAATTTCAAATCTTTCAATTTTTTTCTTAAAGCTTCTCTGGCCGCTTTTTTCTTTTCGGGAATATCAAAAACAACAATCCTCCATTTTCCATCCCACCTTTCCGGCTTCTTAATCTTAATTTCGTCAATTTTAAAAGAAAGCGCCTTTTTGCGGCCGTCTTTCGTAAGAACAATTTCAACCGTTCCGTCTTCTTTTTCTTTGAAATCAACCAGTCTGTTTTGATAAAATTCTTTAACGATTGAATACAATCTTCTTCTTTCAATTTCCTTCCATTCGGAAGCAACACCTTTTAAAATTTTAAAATAATTTCTTGGCGATCTTGTAAGGCCAAGAACAACGCCGGAGGCCAGCAATAAAATTATTTTTTGTTTCAATTCACTTCTCATAAATAATGTGAATTATGAATGGTATTTACTGTTTACAAATGATGTTATTCATTATAACAAAAATGTACACAATTTCTAGCGATCGCATTTTTTTGTGTACATTTTTGTTAAACAAATGTTTAATTTAAACAAAAAAGCCCTTGATAATTTTATTGATCAAGGGCTTTAAAAACTTAGGGAGAAAACTCACATAAAAATAGCTACTACATTATAAATACCAAGTTCTATATAAACAAAGCAAGCAAAATAAAACAAAATGCCTGAAAAAATCTTAGTTGAAACAAATACTAGAGTCAAAAAAACAATACCCGAAACAAGAAAGCGTTTAGTATTGTCTATCGAATCGAAACAACCCATATAACCCACCACAACTAGACAAAGGTTTAATAAAAAATAAAATATCCAGATCCACAAACCTGCGTTTTTGTTTATAATCATACTCCACCATCCTTCCTAAAAATTTTAAGATGCAAGAAAAATTCTTCAATAAGAAATAAGAATTTATTTTATTCTGCCTAAAATGCTAGCAAAAAAGTATCTATTTGTCAATCTCGCCATTCGGTCGCACCACAAGAGTACTTCCATTTTTATAGTCGCTTCGCTCTTTAAAAATTAGGTCGCACCACAGGAGTACTTCCGAAAATATAATCGCAAAACTCTTTATTTTCCAGGTCGCATTGTCGGGAATAAGATTACTTCTTTAATGTTGTGGGTATCGGTTAGAAGCATCACCAGCCGGTCTATGCCCAAGCCGAAACCGGCTGCCGGAGGCATGCCGTATTCCATCGCCTCCAAATACTCTTCGTCGCTGGGAGAAACTTCTTCATCGCCTTTTTCTTTGGCCTTGTCCTGTTCTTTGAATCTTTCTTTCTGGTCAATCGGGTCGTTAAGCTCGGAAAAACCGTTGATTAATTCATAACCTCCGGCCACAAGCTGGAACCGGTCTATCAAATCTTTATTTTCTTCTTTTCTTTTGGCCAACGGCGACGCGCCGGCCGGATAGTCCACTATGAATGTCGGCTGAATTAGCTTGGGACGGCAGATTTTCTTGTAAATGTTGTCCATTATTTTTTCTCTCTCTTCAAAATCTTTGACTTCCACGCCGAGCTGTTTGGCTTTCAAAATGTAATCTTCTTTTGTCGCTTTTTCGGGTTCGGCTATCAAAGCGTATCTTTTGAACAAATCATAATATTTAACTCTCGGATATTCTCCGCCGAAGTTTATCTCGTTGACGCCAAATTTAACCTTATCTTCGCCGACGGAACCGACAACGGCCGTTTTAATAAGTTTTTCCGCGAAACCCATCAGATATTCGGCGTAGCGATACGCTTCGTAAGATTCCAGCATGGTGAATTCCGGATTGTGGGTGGCGTCTATGCCTTCGTTTCTGAAATCTCTGGCTATTTCATAAACCTTGCCGAGCCCGCCGACGAGAAGCCTTTTCAAATAAAGCTCCGGAGCGACGCGCAGATACAAGTCCATATCCAAAGCGTTGTGATGAGTTTTAAACGGCTTGGCCAAAGCGCCTCCGGCCTGGGTCTGCAAAACCGGCGTTTCCACTTCCAAAAAACCGTCTTTGTCCAAGAATTTTCTTATTTCCGAAATGATTTTTGAACGCAAAGCGAAGCGCCGACGGACATCTTCATTCATCAACAAATCCAAATATCTTTTTCTGAATCTTTCTTCCGTGTCGGACAAGCCGTGCCATTTTTCCGGCAGAGGCCTCAAACTCTTGGCCAGCATTTTCCAAGATGAAACCTTGATTGATTTTTCATTTTTCTTGGTAACAAAGGGGGTACCGGAAATTTCCAGGAAATCTCCGATGTCCGCCGCGGCGACAAACAAAGAAAAACTTTCCTCTCCTGCTTCGTCTTTTTTTATGTAAGCTTGAATTTTGCCGGTTCCGTCGTTTATGTCAAAAAAAATTGAACCGCCGTGCGCCCTTACGGCCATAATTCTGCCGACGATATTCAAATTTTTGTTTTTTTCCGAAAGCTTTTCAAAATCGCCCAAAACTTCGGCAATATCCGAAGATTTTTTAACGGAAACAGGATACGGATTAACCCCTTTTTCTTTTAAAAGTTCCAGCTTCTTAAGCCGCTCGTTTCTGATGTCTTCAAAAGCGCTCATGATATATTTTCTATCGTATAGTTAATTTCTCCGCCCGGAGTCAAAACCTTGACCTTATCGCCTTTTCCTTTGCCCATAAGGGCGCGGCCTATCGGGCTTTGGTTGGAAATTTTGCCGAGCGAAATGTCGGTCTCTTCTTGGCCGACTAAAAAGTATTCGCAAATTTTTCCGTCGGTTTCTTTTTTTATTTTCACGGCGGACCCGAGCTGGACGCTTGACCCGGAGCCTTTTTCTATCACCACCGCCCTTTTTATTATGTCTTCCAGTTTTTCAATCCTGTCTTCCATCAGATTCATCGCTTCCAACGTTTCTTTATATTCGGCGTTTTCCGACAAATCGCCGAGACTTTTGGCGTGTTTCAACCGGTCCGCTATCTCTTTTCTTTTAACGGTCTTTAAAGACTCCAGCTCGTTTTTCAATTTTTCCAAACCCTCTTTGCTTAAATATTCGTTATTCATATAAAAAATAATAGCACGATAAGGACATTAACGCCATTTTTATATTCCCTCTTTTTTGAGCTCTTCAATCAAGTCTTTGGCTTTTTTGGAAATCTTTCTGGGAGTTCTGATTATGGTTTTTATCAGCAAATCGCCTCTTCCTCTGGCTCCCGCCAAACCGTGTCCCTGCGGAACGCCGCGTCCCCGCGCCGCTAAAACTTCTCCGGAGTTTATACCAGCCGGCACTTTTAACTTTATCAGCCCGTCCAAGGTCATAATGTCTTTTTCCGCTCCAAGCAAGGCTTCCGACATTTTGACATCCAAGTCCATAATCAAGTTCAAGCCTTCTCTTCTGAAAACGGGATGTTTGCCGACAGAAAATTTCACATAAAGATCTCCGGCCGTTCCTCCCGCCACCGCTTCCCCCATACCGGGCAGGCTTATGGCCTCTCCATCTCTTATCCCGGGAGGAACTTTGACCGTTATCTCCTCGCTTTTTTTGGAAACGCCGTGTCCGGAACAAGCGGAACACTTTTTGACGGGAATCGTTCCTTTACCGCCGCACTTGGCGCATTCCCTGAAAGACGAGACTGCCCCGAAAATTGACCGTCTGGATTCGTGCACTCTCCCCGCTCCCTGGCAGGCGGGGCACTTTTCCATTTCCGAGTTCGGTTCGGCTCCGCTTCCTTTGCAAACGGAACAATAAGAAATTTTGGAAAGCAATATTTTTCTTTCCGTTCCGAAAATTGAATCTTCAAAAGATATGCTCAAATCCACCGCGATATCCGCGCCTCTTTTCGCCCGGGTCCTCCGGCCGCCCTGTCCTCCGGTAAAAAAGTTTTCAAAAATATCCCCGAAATCAAATTCAAACCCATGGCCGCCTCTGGAAGCAAAATCGCCGAAGTCAAAATCGCCGGATCCTTGGCCGTATCCGCCCGCTCCCGCGCCCGCTCCGCCGGCGAAAGTTTTTCCGTAAGTGTCATACTCGGCCCTTTTTTTGTCATCGTAAAGAACCTCGTAAGCCTCGTTTAATTCTTTAAACTTCTTGTCGTCGCCTTTGGTTTTATCCGGGTGGTGCTTGTGCGCCAGCTTGCGGTAAGCTTTTTTAATTTCATCTTTGGTGGCGTTTCTGGCCACGCCCAATATTTCATAATAGTCGCTCATTTATTTTTTTTCTTCAAAATCGGCTTCCCTGGTTTTGCCTTCCCTGCCTTCTTTTGGTTGTTCAGTTTGGCCGGTTGAGTTTTGCTGTTCGCCTTGGACGGACTTGCGCATAGCTTCGCCGATTGATTGCAAGGACTTGGAAAGCTCTTCGGTTGTTTTCTTGATGATTTCCGCATCATTTCCGTCTTTTACCTTCTTTAATTCGTCAATTTTGTCTTGCACCGGTTTTTTCACTTCGGCGGAAACTTTGTCTCCGGCATCGGACAAAGATTTCTCGGCGGTGTAAATCAAACCGTTGGCGTTATTTTTCACTTCGGCTGATTCTCTTTTCTTCTTGTCGTCTTCGGCGTGGGCTTCCGCGTCTTTTTTCATTTTTTCAATGTCGTCTTTGGACAATCCCGACGAAGCTTCTATCCTGACCGATTGCTCCTTGTTAGTCGTCTTGTCTTTGGCTTTCACATTGAGTATGCCGTTGACGTCAATATCAAAAGTCACTTCTACTTGAGGCATTCCTCTCGGCGACGGAGGAATTCCGTCCAAAATAAACCGTCCCAAGGTTTTGTTGTCGGCGGACATTTCTCTCTCGCCCTGCAAAATGTGAATCTCCACCGAAGTCTGATTGTCCGCGGCCGTGGAAAACACCTGGCTTTTGCTGGTCGGGATGGTCGTGTTTTTGTTTATTATTTTCGTGCAGACGCCGCCCATAGTTTCTATGCCCAGCGACAACGGGATGACATCCAGAAGCAAGACGTCTTTTACCTCTCCTTTCATAATGCCTCCTTGCACCGCCGCTCCTACGGCGACGACTTCGTCCGGATTGACTGACTTATTCGGCTCTTTGCCAAACAAATCCTTAACTGCCTTCTGCATCGCCGGCATTCTGGTCTGTCCGCCCACCAAAATAATTTCATTGATTTCGCCAATCTTCAAGCCGGAATCTTCCACCACTTTTCTGGTTATATCAATTGATTTTTTGATAAGTCCGCCGGTCAATTCTTCCAGCTTCGTCCGGGCGAACTTAACGAGCAAGTGTTCCGGCCCGGAAGCCCCAGAAGTGATAAACGGTATGTTTATCTCCGTCTCAAAGGTGCTGGAAAGTTCGTGTTTGGCTTTCTCGGACGCTTCTTTGATTCTTTGCAAAGCCAAAATGTCTTTGGCCACGTCAATGCCGCTTTGTTTTTTGAATTCCGAAATCACCCAGCCCATTATTATTTGGTCTATGTTGTCTCCGCCCAAATGAGTGTCGCCGCCGGTGGCTTTCACTTCTATGACATCGTCGCCCACTTCCAAAACGGACACATCAAAAGTGCCTCCTCCGAAGTCGTAGACAACGATTTTCTCGTCTTTTTTCTTGTTGAAGCCGTAAGCCAAAGCGGCCGCCGTCGGCTCGTTGATTATTCTAAGCACCTTCAAACCGGCGATTTCCCCGGCGTCTTTGGTCGCTTTTCTTTGGCTGTCGTTGAAGTATGCCGGCACGGTGATTATCGCCCCTTCCACTTTTCCGCCCAGCCTGGCTTCGGCGTCGTGCTTGAGCTTTTGCAAAATCATCGCCGAAATTTCTTCAGGCCTATAGCCTTTTCCGGACATTTTCACTTTCACCCCGCCGTCATCGGACTTCTCTATTTTGTAGGGCAAAAGCTCTTTGTCTTTTTTGACTTCCTCGTCTTCAAACTTCCGACCGATAAGCCTTTTGACGGAATAAATTGTGTTTTCCGGATTGGTGACAGCCTGCCTTTTCGCCAGCAAACCCGCCAGCCTGTCGCCGGATTTGGAAATGGCCACGATGGAAGGAGTGGTTCTGCCTCCCTCGTCGTTTTCCAAAACTTTCGGTTCGCCGGCTTCAATAATAGCCACCGCCGAATTAGTCGTGCCCAAATCTATTCCTAAAATTTTTGATGTTTGCATAATACGTTAAAACAAAATTTAAAAAATAAAATCTACCCGATAAATTTGCCGACTTTCACCAAGCTCGGCCGTATCACCACTCCGCGCATTTTGTATCCTTTTCGCATCTCTTCAATCACGATACCGTCTTTTTCTTTCGTGTCAACATCCGCTTCTCCTATACTTTCGCTTTCTTTGGGGTTAAACATTTTTCCCAAGATTTCCATCGCCTCCACCCCGCGGCTTTTCATTATATTCATCAGCTGGGAACGCAAAACTTCCATTCCTTGCCGCCAATTTTTCTCAATTTTTTCCCAGCCCTCCTTGTTGGCATACAGCCCGTCAAAAGAATCAGCCAGATTTATCAATTCCAGCACCAAAGCCTTTTCGGAAAACTTTATAATATCTTTTCTTCTCTCTTCCTCCTCTCTTCTGGCGTTGACCGAATCGGCTTTCGCTCTCTGCCAACCGGCCAAATACTCGCTCTTGTCGGCTTCGCAAACCTTCAATTTTTCCCTTAATTTTTTTATAGTTTCGGCGGGATTATCCGCCTCCTCTTCAATTATAACATCGTCCGCCCCGCTTCCATCGGGGTTATTTTGATTATTTTTTTCTTCCATAACAAAAACATTTTAACATTAAAGGTTTTCCCAATGCAAGAGGGCGCAAAAATTGATTGAAACTTTTATATCCTTTCCACCAAAATAGTATTAGTCATTCCGCTTTTGCCGAAGGGCATACCGGCCACGATGACGATTTTGTCCCCTTTTTGAGCCAATTTGCTTTTTAGGCAATGTTTTTTCGCTTCTTTGATAGCCGAGGGCAAGGTGTTCAGTTTTTCTATCAAAACCGGATTGCAACCGAAAGTCAGGAGAAGCTGGCTGGCGACTTTTTCGTTCGGGGTCATGGCGATGATGCGCTGAACCGGCCTGTATCGGGCGATCATTCTGGCGGCGAAACCGTAATAAGTCAAAGCCACTATGTATTTGGCGCCGATGTTATGCGCCAAGTCCACCGCTTCGGCGCTGACGGCGTCGGTAATATTGTCTTCTTTGCCCGATGCGGCGAAATATTTTTTAACATAGCCCATTTCTTTTTCCACTCTCTCCGCCACTTTAGTCATCACTTTTACCGCTTCCACCGGATACTGGCCCAAAGCGGTTTCTTCCGAAAGCATAATGGCGTCGGTGCCGTCCAAAATGGCGTTGGCGATGTCGGACACTTCAGCCCGGGTGGGAACAGGCGACTTTATCATTGATTCCAGCATATGAGTGGCGGTAATGACCGGCTTGCCGGCCTTGTTGCATTTTTTTATTATCTCTTTCTGGACCATCGGCATATTTTCCACGCCTATCTCAATGCCAAAGTCGCCTCGGCCTATCATAATGCCGTCCACCAGCTCAATAATCTTGTCAATATTTTCCAAACCTTCCACATCTTCAATCTTGGCGATTATTTTAGCCTTTGATTTGGCCTGGTCTAAAATATCGCGGAGCTCCGTCACATCATCCGGCCGGCGGACGAAAGAGAAAGCGACAAAATCAACTTTGTTTTTAAGCCCGAATTCCAAATCGTCTTTGTCTTTTTTGGTAAGAGAACTGATGGATAGTTTTGCTCCGGGCAAATTAACTCCTCTTTTTCCTTTTATTTCCCCGCCGATTATGACTTTGCAGACGACTTCGTTGCCTTTTATGTTCGTTATTTCCAGTTTCTTTTTTCCGTCGTGGAGCATTATAAAACCGCCTACTTTCACTTCCTTGGGCAGAGGAGCGTAGTTGATGTAAACCTTTTTTTCGTCGCCGATGATTTTTTCCGTCGTCAAAATAAAAGTCTGCCCTTCTTCCAAAACTATGCTTTCTTTGTAAAAATCGCCGATTCTTATTTTCGGCCCGCCTAAATCTTGCAACAAAGCCACCGGGATTCCGATTTTTTCCGAAACCGTCCTGGCGTTGTCCACTTTGACTTGATGTTCGGCGAAATCGCCGTGAGAAAAATTCATTCTCATCACGTTTACTCCGGCTATCAACAATTCTTTCATTTTATCCGCGCTCGTCGTTGAAGGGCCTATTGTCGCCACTATTTTTGTTTTTTTCATAAAATTTAATTTAACTTTAAAACAAAGAACATCAAGGTTTAACCTTGCCGCAAGGTTAAACCTTGATGTTCAAGCCACTACCTCTTGCTCCACTGCGGAGCTTTTCTGGCTTTCTTCAAGCCGAACTTTCTCCTTTCTTTCATTCTCGGGTCTCGCGTAAGAAATCCGAGCGGCTTCAATTCTCCCCTTAATTCCGGAACAGACGCAATCAGCGCCCGGCTGATGCCGTGTCTTAAAGCTTCGGCTTGCGAATGGATGCCTCCGCCAGACAATCTGACGGTAATCTCGTATTTTTCTATTTTGGCTTTCTTCATCGGGCTTTCCGCTATTCCCCTTAATTCAGCGGTCGGAAAATATTCGTCCAGCTTTTTGCCGTTTATAACAATTCCGCCCCCCGCCTTTCCGGCGGACAAGCCCGCCTTGGCGAAATAACGCACTCTGGCCACGGAGGTTTTTCTTCTGCCCGTCGCTTCTATGTAAACGCCCGCCTCCGTCGTTTTTTTATCTTTTTTTGTTTTTGTTTTTGTTTTTACCGCCATAAATTTATTGCTTGAACATCAAGGTTTAACCTTGCCGCAAGGTTAAACCTTGATGTTCTTACTTTATTATCAAATTTTTTATCATTTTTATTTGAAGCTTGCTTTTCGGCAACATTCCCAATACCGCCGTTCTGAAAACAAAGGCTTTGCCTTTTTTATCAATCGTCCTGCTTATCGGAATAGACTTGAGCGACCCGGGGTAACCCGCGTAAGTTTTATATTCCTTCTGCTTGCTTTTCTGGCCGGTTAATTTTATTTGGTCAACGTTTAAAACATTGAGCTTGATGTTCGGGGCGGCATTTTCCTGAAAACTCGCGTCATTTTTCCCGCGCAAGATAGCCGCCGCCTCCGAAGCGATTCTGCCCAACGCTCTTCCTTTCGCGTCTATTGTGTATTCTTTCATAATTAAAATTAAACAAACTCTATTATTGATATTTTGCTGCCGTCGGTTTTTCTTCTGGGCATTTTGGTAATTCTGGTATAGCCGCCGTTTCTATCTTTGTATTTCGGCGCTATTTTATCAAATAATTTCTTAGTTGATAAAATTCCGATTGCGGAAGCAACCATTCTTCTCTTGGCCAAATCCCCGCCTTTGGCTTTAGTGACAAGCTTCTCTATGAAAGGTCTCAATTCTTTGGCTTTGGCTTCAGTGGTTTTTATTTTGTCGTTTTTTATCAAATTAACAGCCAAAGACTTCATTAAAGCCCTTCTTTGGTTTGTTTCTCTTCCGAATTTTCTTTTTGCGTTATGATGCCTCATATCTTTATTGAACATCAAGGTTTAACCTTGCCGCAAGGTTAAACCTTGATGTTCTTGACTATTTTAAAATCAATCCGTAATTGCCGAGCGCTCTTTTTATTTCCTGGACAACTTTTTTGCCGGCGCCTTCAATTTCCATCAAATCCGATTCTTTCTTTTTGACCAGGCCGCCCAAAGTTCTGATCCCGGCCGTTTCCAGCGCGTTAAGCGCTCTGGCCGACAACTCCAAATCCTGCACTCTGGTTTTTAAAACTTCCTTGTCTCCCGCCTCGTTTTCTTTGGCGGGGACAATTTCCTCCGCTTCTTCGCCCTTTTCTTTTTTCCTGGCCGGAGCGCTTTCAATTTTCGCTTCCTCTTTTTCCTGAAATCCGATGATGGCTTTAAGGTGATGGATCATCGTTTCTATTGATTTTTCCACGGCTTCCGCCGGAGTGATGGAGCCGTCCGTTTCCACGGAAATCCTTAATCTGTTGTAATCCGTCCTGTCTCCGACGCGCATATTCTCCACTTCATAATTAACTTTTTTAATGGGCGTGAAAACGGCGTCTAAAACGATAGTTCCTATGCCAACCTTGTCTTTCTTTAATTCTTCTCTGGAAACATACCCCAAGCCTTTTTCCACGGTAAATTCAATATTAAGCTTCGCTTCCTTTGAAGTCAGGGTGGCGATGTGTTCTTTTTTATTCATAACTTCCAGTTGAGAAGGAATCTCAATGTCCTTCGCCGTTACATTGGCTATTCCGCTGGCGGAAATTTTTGCCGTTTGGGGCTCGTCCGTGTTCATCTTAAACCTCACTTTTTTCAAATTCAAAAGAATGGTGATGACATCTTCCTTTATGCCGTTTATTTTGGAAAACTCGTGAGGAACTCCTTCAATTTTTACCGAAGTTATGCCCGCTCCCGGGATGGAGGACAATATTATCCTTCTTAAAGAATTGCCGAGGGTGTGCCCGTAGCCGGCGTAAAGCCCGCTAATTTCATAAACTCCGCTGTTTCCTTCTTCAAAAACTTTTTTTGGTTTTGACGGCAGTCCTATTTTGTAGTCCATATTTTTATTAAAATCCAATATCTAATAATTAAAATTAGGCGCTGGCGGCGGCCGGCATTCCTATAATTTCCCCTTCTTTTTTGGCTTTATCCAATTTCAGCCAGACGGGCGCGCCGCGCTTTTTCATTTTCTCGTCAATGTCTTTGAAAATCGCCTTGACGGACGATTGCGGCCGGACGGTTATTTTGTTTCCAATAGAAACTCTATATGACGGAATATCCACTCTTCGGCCGTTAACCATCACATGTCCGTGAGTCACAATCTGCCTGGCGACCGACCTGGAATCGGCCAAACCCATCCTGAAAACGACATTGTCCAGCCGCGATTCAAGAAAACTGTAAAGCGCGGCTTTAACATTGCCTCCTCCGGCTTTGCTTTCCGCTTCTTGGGCGTAATTGTCAAATTGCCTTGTCCTTAAGCCGTAGCTGAATTTTATTTTCTGTTTTTCCCTAAGCTTGACGCCGTATTCGGTGGAAGAAGCTCTTCTTGTCTTGCCGGACTTTGTGGCCGGTCCTGGCACATAGGGCTTTCTGGTTATGGCGCACTTAGGACCAAAACACCTTTCCCCTTTCAGGAAAAGTTTTTCTCCAACCCTTCTGCATTTTTTGCATTTATCTTGCATCATAATTTTTTATACTCTTCTCGGTTTTTTGGGCTTAGGTCCGTTATGCGGTATCGGTGTCACATCCTTAATCGCGCTTATTTCTATCCCTTTGGAAGCCAGCGTTCTTATGCCCGATTCTCTTCCGGCTCCGACTCCTTTTATCACCACGTCCACTTCTTTGATCCCGGCGGTTATGGCTTTGTCCGCCAGAAGTTCCGCGATTTTAGCCGAAGCGAACGGCGTGCCCTTTTTGGCTCCCTTGAAGCCCAGAGCCCCGCTACTTGAAGCAAACAGCGCGTTGCCGTTTTTGTCGGTCAGTGTCATAAGCGTGTTGTTGTAAGTTGACCGGATGTACAAAGTCCCGTTTGACACCTTGACTTTTGAGGATTTACCCGCCGACTTGCCCGCCAAAGAGGCGGGAGAGGCGGGTTTGACCGCGCCCGCCTTCTCTTCTTTTTTTTCTTCTGTAATTCTTTTCTTGCCCATAATTCAATCTAAAATCTAAAAAATAAAATCTAAAATCTGTTTGCTTTAAGTCTTCTCCGCTTTCTTTCTTCCGCTACCCATCGTGATGCGGACATTTCCTCTCAAGGTTCTGGAATTGGTTTTTGTCCTCTGACCTCTGGCCGGCAATCTCTTGGCGTGTCTGGTTCCCCGGTAAGTTTTTATTTCTTTCAATCTTTTGATATTAGCCGCTATTTCCCGACGCAAATCTCCTTCAATTTTGTGTTTTCCCACCAAATCTCGGATGGCGTTCTGTTCGCCCTCGCTCAAATCTTTGGCTTTTTTGTCAAAAGAAATTTTAGCCTTGGTCAAAATATCTCTGGCCAGCGAATCGCCGATGCCGTATAAATAACCCAAGGCTATTTCCAATCTTTTATTATCCGGTATGTTTGTTCCCGCTATTCTCATAAATTATTTTTATCCTTGCCTTTGCTTGTGCTTGGGCGTTTTTTTGCAAATATTATAAAGCCTCCCTTTTCTTTTGACGAGTTTACAGTCTTTGCACATTGTCTTTATTGAAGTCTTTACTCTCATTTTTATGTCTTACATTCTGTGAACGATTCGGCCTTTGGTTTTGCCGTATTCGCTCATCTCCACTTTAACCTTGTCTCCGACCAAAACTTTGATCCTGTTTAATCTCATTTTGCCGGATAAATAAGCGATTATTTCGCTCGCATCGTCCATGCGAACGCGAAAAGTCGCATTAGGCAAAGCCTCTGTCACGATTCCAATAGAAATTTTGTCGGACATGTCTGCCATCAAAGTTATGCGCTTATGTTAGCAGAAACAAAAATCCTGTCAAACAAAAACCCGCGCTAATTTTTATAGGCGTTGCCTCGCCAATCAATTTGCTCCACCAGCGCGGTAATATTTTCAAAATCAAATTCAACAATTATGCGTAAATCTCCTCTTCTGATTCTAAAAAATCCATCCCACTCGCCTTTAAGTTTTTTAATATCCACATTTATGCTTTCTCCTTTAAATTTAAGAAGAGATTTTCGAATCAAATCGAAAATCTCTTCTTCGTCTATTTTTGTTTTATTGCCAATCAAGAACCGATCAGCGTCTCTGCTTAACAACAACCTCCATCTCATACTGTTAATATTTTAGTTCTTGCCACACCTCGTGCCGGTTTTTTATATAATCGCTCTATTTCTTTTTGCTCTTGTTTAGAAACCAAAGGAACCGCTTTGGCAAGCAGTTTCATAAATTCAGCGCTAAAAGCTTCTTTCACGCCTTCTTTTACTATTATTTTTAATTGTCGTTCAGTAATAATATTGCTCATAATTATTCACTTATGCTATCAAAAACACTAGCGGCCGTCAATCGCATTAACGAATACTTAGGTTACATCTGATTTGAAGTCGTCGTGGCTTTGCCCGTTTCAATGTTTATTTTTATCTTGCTTTTGTCTTTTGGAAATCTCGGCCACCATTTGGGGCTTTGGACGATAGCCGCCTTTTCAATGGAGGGATAATTTTGGAAAACGGAAGTGTAATCTTTACCTTTGTAATTTATTATTTCTTCAAGGAGTTTGGCCGCATCCACCACCCAGACGAAATTGGCGTTGCCTTTAAGCCGGACGGTTATTTCTTTGTTTTTGGCGTCGGTGGAGATCAGGTTGAAATCAAGAGATTCAATATTGTCCACCATTATGGGATCGTTTTTCGGAGCTTTTTTCAAGTCCCCCGAATTGTCTTCCGCCAGCGCTTTGGCCAAGGCGTCTTTTTTGAACAAATAACCGGTGGCCGAGCCTTTCGTTTTAAACGCCATTGACCGGCTGGATGAGTCTCCGACTTTCGGATTGTCCGGATTTTCCGCGTATTCAATTTTTACCGCATTGGCAAACAAAACATAGCCTTCCGGTTTTTGTTTGGAAAACATCTCCGTCAAGCGGTTTTTTAATTTTTCATTAACCGCCGTTCTAGCGCTGTCAATGTCCTCTTTTTTGACCACTCTGGCGTTTCCGCTGGACCCGCCGGACATTGCCGACTTGGACTTGGCGAACACTTTTTCAAAACGCGGTCCTCCTTTGAGGCCGGGAAGAGTAAAATCAGCCGGTCCGATATTGTATTCTTCCCCCGCTTGGTCGGCGTAAACGGTCGCTTCCAATACCCCCATGCCCGGCACCGAAATAGCGCCTCTGATTCTGTAAACCTTTCCGTCGCTTGTCTGGAATCTGGTGTTGGCTATGAGTTTTTGAGGCGCGTTGCCGTAATTATTGTAAACGGTTATCTTGCCGCTCGCCTTTTGACCGCCGGAGGAAATTCCAGTGGCGGTAACAAGGCCGCTTTCTTCCGCGCTTAATTGCGCGATTTCAAACGGCAAACCGTCGGCAGTTGTGTTGGCGCGCGCCCTAAGCCTTGAATCAATCACCAATGTTTCTTTGTAGGGAGAAATGTTGATAGAGGCCGTGGAAACTCTGTTTAACGCCACATAACCGAAAGCGCCCAATAAAATTAAAATCAGAAAAGATATTGTGAGCTTGAAAAGAAAGCGGCTTTTTTTTGTTTTTTCCATTTCCAACTCTTCAACAAGGGGCCTTTCCTCCTCTTTGTTTTTTAAAAAAATGTCTTTTATTATTTTTCTTGGCATGTGTTTTAATTTAAAATTTAAAACCTGTCTGCCGACAGGCAAGATCTAAAAATTTATCGGCGTAAACGGCTTCCATCATAAGCATTATGTCTTTGTGCTGATAATCGCCCGTCTCGCATTTTTTAAGGTTTTGAGCCGACTGGGTCATTGAACTGGCTTGATTGAAATAACGCGTCAGCCATTCGGGATTTATTTTCTGCGCGGCAAAAGGCTTTCTTAAAATCGTAAACTCTGAAAAATCGTCGCTCTCAAGGCAAGAAGAAAAAAATTTGCAAACCGGATCGTCGCCGATTACGAAAACATTTTGGGGAAGAAGACTTTCCCGCGAAATGGCGGCCAGCGAGTTTTTCAAATAATCGCGCCATTCCCAGATCGAGTCTTTTATCACTGCGGCTATTTTGTCCGAACTTTCCAATGTTCTATGCCCCCTTGAATAAGCCTTGACGATTGAAGACGCTTCTTTGAGGAAAGTGTTGAGACTGGCGGCCGCTTTCCTGAACAAAAGATTGGTTCCTTTGGGAAAAGAAGCGGACATCTCCAAAACATTGTCGCGGATAAGATTGACTTCCGTGGTTTCTCCTCCGATGTCTATTATTAAATATCCTTCTCTGTTGCTTATTATATCATTTAAAACTTTAAACGCCACCAAGGATGAAGTCGCAAATTCCAAGGGGGTGTGGATAAAAATTTTTCCAATCTCTTCTTCCGCCAACTTCATCATTTTTCCCGCTCCCGCGCTCAAGTAGATATGCGATTTGACCGAACGGGCGCTTTTGCCGACCGGATTCTTGACGCGATAGCCGTTTAATTCGGTCTTTATGACCTCGCGCTCTATGTAAATTGTCCCAGTCGAGACGAAGTTTTTTTCTTCTTCCTCAATGAGCCGGCTGAAAAAATCGTTTTTAATTTCAAACGGTTTTTCTTTCTCCGCGGTTATTATTTTCGTTTTAGAAACGAACCAAGGAGAAGAGAAAACACACAAGACTTCGTCTATTTTACCGGAGTAGAGATTTTTTAATTTTTTCGCCGTAAGACGGAGCGATTCCGCGGTAGCTCTCAAAGAGGCTTCAAGGCTGACATCAAAAAGAAAATTAACCGGCGATTTCGGCGCGGTCAAAATGGTAATGGGACAGCCTTCGTTGCTTTCCGCCAGCGCTCCGCCCACGGACGAGCTGGTGATGTCTATGACAGCGACGACTTTTTTTCTTGGGGTTTTGCTGAAAAATGGCATTGGTTATATTATAACATGGCGCTTTTGAGGGTAAAGATCCAAAAACAAGTCCGCCAAAACCACTAAAATTATTGCAAACATTCCGAACGATAGAACTTCGAAATTGGGCGAACTGCCAAAAAGGAACGGCCCGTAACTAAAGAAAGAAATAAGTTGCATACCTATGGAAATGAAAAAATATCGCGGAAAATAAAAAGCGTAAACTATGGAAAAAATATCAGCCGGGAAAAAATATCTCTCATGCATCCTCGGCAATAAAAACGGCACGGCGGAAAGAAGCGCGAAAGAAATCTTAATAAGATGATCGCCGTTTATCTCATCCCTTTTCTTGTAGACAAGGAAAATAAAAACGCAAACCGCGGCGGCGGAAAATAAAATGCCGATGCGGGAAAAAGTTAAAAAGTCGCCTTGAGGGAACCATTGGTAAATCGTAGGCGCGTTAAGCGTAAGAGAAGAATAATTTTTTGCTTGAAACAAATAAATTGAAAAAGCGTCCATCCACGGCCTTCCTATAATAACGCTCGGGATAACGGACAAGAAGAAAACCGCCGGAATTATAAAAAAACCGGCCAAACGCAGTCTCTTTTTTAAGAAAAAAATAATATATATCGGGAAAAGAAAAACTGCTTGAAGCTTAAACGATATGGAAAGCCCGTACATTATAAGAGAAAGGGCGTCTTTTCCTTTTGACAAAAAATATATAGAGGCTAGAAGAAAAGCGGAATAAATTATGTCGCACTGTCCCCAATATGAACCATTAAGGATAACTGTCGGCGCGAATAAAACTGCGCTGAAAGAAAAAATTGATATTACTTCATTTTTATATTTTCTTTCAACTAATTTGAATACAAAAAAAGCGGCAATGAAATCAAAAGACGCTGATATTATTTTTACGGCATACAAACTTCCTATAGGCAGATAAGAAAACAACGTAAGCAAATAAAGATACGGAGGATTGTAATCGCTGAAGTTATGACTTAAAGCTTTATATCCTCCATTTGTTCTTATGAATTCATGCCACCCTTTAAGGAAACTGCCATAATCTCCGGATTGAAAATCAGATAAATAATATCTTATGGAAACCGCGAAAATAACCACCACAAGGGCAAAAACGGCATTGTCCGTTTTTTTAATTTTAAGGACGCGCTTCAAAAGAAAATAAACAGCAAAAGAACAAAGCAAAACAATTAAGATAAAAATAGTTGTAAACATTTTTATATTAGTTTGTAATAATACGCAAAAATCTTATACTACTTATATTATAATAACATATTTTTAATATGAACCCGCTTATATCGCTTGTCGTGCCAATATTCAACGAGGAAGAAAATATCTGCGAGCTATACGAAAGATCCAAAAAAACGCTTGAAACAATCGGCTCGCATGAGATTATCTTCGTAAATGACGGAAGCCGAGACAGAACGCTTGAAAAAATATTAGAACTCGCCGATAAAGATAAGAATGTCAAAATTATTGATTTTTCCAGAAATTTTGGCCATCAAACCGCCATAACCGCCGGTATGGAAAACAGCCAAGGCGAAGCCGTTGTGATAATGGACGGAGATTTGCAAGACACTCCCGAAACGATACCCGAACTTGTCAAAAAATGGAAAGACGGATACGAAGTGGTTTACGCCAAAAGAAAGACAAGAAAAGACAGTTTGTTTAAAAAAGCGACCGCTTACGCTTTCTACAGAATAATAAAAAAAATCGCCAATATAGACATTACCGAAGATACCGGCGATTTTTGCCTGCTTGATAAAAAAGTGGTTGATGCCTTAAAAGGGCTTAGAGAACACTCTCGTTTTATGCGAGGATTGACCTCTTGGGTTGGTTTTAAAAAGGGAGTAATATTATTTGACAGGGCGGAAAGAAAAAGAGGAAATACCAGCTATCCTTTAAAGAAAATGGTGAAATTCGCTTATGACGGTATAACTTCATTTTCTTATTTTCCCCTTAAGATGGCTACGTATTTGGGAACATTTAGCGCTTTTATAGGTTTTATTTGGGGAATATATGCCATATATCAAAAAATGTATCACACGGAAACTACGGTTCAAGGGTGGACTACCGTAGTTGTGGCAATTTTTTTTCTTGGAGGAATTCAGCTTATAGTCTTGGGTATGATCGGAGAGTATATCGGAAGAATTTATACTGAAACGCAAAACAGGCCTTCATACATAGTAAGACAAAAAATAAACTTTGATTAGTTTTTATAAAATTTGCAATTATGAATTTCATTAAACATTTTTTTTCCAAAAGAAGGAATATTCTTATTTTTTACAGCCTCATCGTCCTGGCCGTTTCTTATTTCACTTATTTTAAAAACTACGATTATCCGCCGTCCGTTTTTTGGGACGAGAATTACCACATCGCCTCCGCCCAAAAATATCTGACCGGAGTGATGTTTATGGAGGCGCACCCGCCGCTGGGGAAATTATTTGTCGCGCTTGGCGAATATCTGATTCACCCAAACGATAATATCGCCAAAAACGAACTGCATAAATTCACCCAAACGGACTACATCAAAGATTTTCCCGAAAACTATTCTTTCGCCGGCGTCCGATTTTTCTCCGCCTTGTTCGCCTGGCTTTCGGCTATAGTCTTTTTCTATATTCTTTATTTTATTTCCAAAAACCCGCATACTTCGCTTCTTTTTTCTTCCCTTTATATTTTTGAAAACGCCCTGATCACTCACTCCCGCGCCGCTATGCTGGAAGGCAGCCATTTGTTTTTCATCCTTTTGGCGATTCTTTATTTCGTTTACTTGGCCCAAAAATCTTCAAGAAAAACTTTGTTCAATTATTTTGTTTTGGGAATTTTGGCTGGCCTGGCCGTATCCGTCAAAGCCACCGGCGCGATAACCGCTTTCCTATTCCCTTTCCTTTTTGTTTTGGATTACAAATATCAAGGTTCAACCTTGATATCAAGGTTGAACCTTGATATTTGTAAAAAATTGATAATCAAAGGCTTGTTTTTTGCCGCCGGTTCTGCCGCTATTTTTTCTTTGATTTGGTATGTCCATTTTTCTTTGGGCAAGTTTGCCATAAATGACAAATTTTACAAGGCTTCGGAAGAATACAAAGAAATTATGACCAAAGGCCTTACTTCCGACCCGAAATATTTCCCAACGATGCTGAAAGACAACCTCGCTTATATGGCCAATTACAATAAGGGCGTGCCGAGGCTTGATGTCTGCAAACCGGATGAAAACGGCAGTTACCCCCTCGCCTGGCTGGTCGGCGACAAAAGCATCAATTACCGCTGGGAAAAAAGCGGCGACGGCGTCAGGTATATGTACTTGCAAGCTAATCCGATAACTTGGTTTTTGGGTCTGGCTGGAATAATTTTATCTCTTATTCTTATCATCGGCCGTGTTGTTTTTAAAACTCCGCTTAAAAATAATAATTTGTTTTATTTCATAACGACTTTCACAACGCTTTACGTCATTTATATGGCGATAATGCTTCGGATAGAACGGGTGATGTATCTATACCATTATTTTATCCCTCTTCTTTTTTCTTTCATCTTGGCGTTTCTGGTTTTCAATTACATTTTTGAAGACAAAGTAGTGAACAAATCTAAAAAACTTTACATCGGCCTAATCATAATGACCATCATAATCGTCGGAACTTACAAATTTTTCAGCCCGCTTTCCTACTATCAACCTCTCACGACCAAACAATTCAAGCAACGAATCTGGTTTGACTTCTGGAAACTCAAACCGATAAAGTAACTTTCCAATATTTTTTTCTTTTTCACCAATGTCCTCTATTTTGCCTATCGTTCAAATAGGTCGCACATGGACACTTTACCACTTTTTTATTTTTATAAATTATAAAAGTTTTTTAGAAATTCATCATTTTCAATATTTTTTGCCAATACAAATCTTAAGATATTTATTCTAATATTGCCTTGATTCGCCGTACTCCCGCCGAGACGGCTTCTTCTTTGATGATTTTAAATCGGCCTAGTTCGCCGGTAGAGGCGGCGTGCGGCCCCATGCAAATTTCTTTTGAGAAAGACTTGCCTTCGCCCCCGATATCATAGACTTTCACTTTTGTTTCGTACTTATGGCCGAATAATCCGATAGCGCCGGATTTTCTGGCGTCATCAAGATCCATTTCCGCCCAATCTACCGGCAGATTTTCCTTTATTTTCCCATTGACGATTTGCTCCGCTTTTTCTATCTGTTCTTTGGTCATTTTTTCCGGCCAAGAAAAATCAAAGCGCAATCTCTCGGCGGTAATATTGCTGCCTTTTTGATTAACACTCTCTCCTAAAACTATTTTTAAAGCCTGATGCAAAAGATGCGTGGCCGTATGATACTTGGTCGTTTTTTCTCCCGCGTCGGCCAATCCCCCTTTAAACATTCCGGCGGAAGCGGTGCGGGAAATTTTTTGGTGTTCTTCAAATTCCTTGCCAAAACCTTTCGCGTCAATATTAATGTTTCTTTCTTTCGCCATTTCAATCGTCATTTCCAACGGAAAACCGTATGTGGAAAAAAGAGTGAACGCGTCTTTCCCGGAAATACATCCTTTTCGCGATACATCCTCAAACTGCTTCATCCCTTTTTCAATGGTTTTATTAAATCTGCTCTCTTCCGCCGCCAGTTCGCTTAAAATCATTTCTTTTTTTTGAAAAAGTTCCGGGTAAAATTCTTTATAAATTTCAAAAACCGGTTCAGCGACTTTTACCAAAAAATTTCCTTCAATTTCCAACAATTTACCGTGTCTTGTCGCTCTTCTGATCAATCTTCTTAACACATAACCTCGTCCGACGTTTGACGGCGCCACTTCGTCGGCAATTATAAAAACACTCGCTTTGATATGGTCGGCGATAATTCTTATTGATTTTTCTTCACTTGGCGGTTTAACCGCCTTGGCGGTTAAACCGCCAAGTGATTTGATTATCGGTTGAAACAAGTCCGTTTCGTAAACATTATTTTTCCCCTGCATTACCATCGCCATTCTTTCCAACCCCATTCCGGTATCAACATTTTTTTGTTTTAAAGGATAAAACTTGCCGTCCTCGCCTTTGTTGTATTGCATAAAAACATCGTTCCAAATTTCCACCCACAAATCGTCGTCGTTGAAGCTGTTCGGAATTTTATCCGCGCCGCCCGTCCAATAAAACATTTCCGTATCCGGCCCGCACGGTCCGGTTTGGCCGGCCGGCCCCCACCAGTTGTTTTTCTTAGGCAGTTTGGCGATTCTATATTCTGGCACTCCCAATTTTTTCCACAAATCAAAAGCTTCTTCGTCAAAAGGCGCATTAAAATTCCCGGCAAAAACCGAAACGGCCAGCCGGTTTTTATCCAATCCCAGCCATTTTTTATCGGTCAAAAATTCCCAGCTCCATTCTATCGCTTCTTTTTTAAAGTATTCTCCGAATGACCAATTCCCCATCATCTCAAAAAAAGTAAGATGGCGCGAGTCGCCTACCTCGTCTATGTCGCCAGTCCGAACGCATTTTTGAATATTGGCCACCCGTCCGCCACCCGGGTGTTTTTCGCCCAAAAGATAGGGCGTCAAGGGGTGCATTCCGGCGGTGGTAAAAAGCGCCGTAGGATCGGTTTCAGACGGCATTAAAGAAGCCGATGGAATTATTGAATGTCCCTTTGATTTAAAAAACTCTAAAAAAATTTTTCTTATTTCGCTTGAGCGCATGAGCCAGCAGAGGGATTTGAACCCACGACCTACTGTTTACAAAACAGTTGCTCTACCACTGAGCTATGCTGGCTTATCTTCGTTTTTATCTTTGGAATCAACGCCATTGACTTGATTCCAATAAGGATGACTGTTGCCGTTCATCTTAACTTCCCTTTTTCCTCTTATGTAATTGGCCAGCTGTAAAAGAAGCCTTTCTATTCTTAGTGTGTTTATCCTAAACTTTGATATGACTATTTCAAATTCTTTATAAATTTTCGGCGAAAAAGAATCATGCAAGAAAATAGCGAAAGGAATAATGATTCTGGCGCTAATGTCGTGAAAAACAGGCTTTGTTTCGTTAAGTCTTCGTTCAAATTCTTCCTTAGGCAGGACCCTGGCGAAAGACACCCCCCTTGAAAAAAGAAAGACAAGGCCGGCGGCGGAAAACAGAGCTATATAAATTAACGCGTTCATATAGTTTAAGATAAGTTATACTTGGCAAATCTGGAAACTTCTATTTTTTCGCCGAATTTTTGAACGGCCTGATTGAGCAGCTCTTTGACGGTAACAGCCTGATTTTTTATATAGGACTGTCCCATCAATTCGCCCATATCGGACGGCGACGAGGCGGCAATGTGCATTGCTATATCCTTGGCCAAAGTTCTAAACTCTTCGTTGCCTGACACAAAATCAGATTCGCTTTTAAGTTCTAAAATGACTCCGACTTTTTTGTTGTTGTGCACGTAAGCTTCAATCACCCCGAATCCCAATACTCTGTCCGCTTTTTTCTCGGCTGACTTGGCGCTTTCTCTTTGCAGTACGGCCAGAGCTTTCTCCATATCTCCGCCCGCTTCTTCAAGCGCGTATTTACAGGCGGACACGGACACTCCCGTTTTGTCTCTTAATTCTTTTATTTGCTGGGCGGTTATCATAAATAATTTTTTCAAACCGACTTCCGATGTCGGTTTTTATATTTTGGCCGGTTCTTTCGGCTCTTCTTGAGCCAAAAGCGTTCCTTCTTTGTAAGCTTTAACGAATTCGGACAAGAAATAAGAAATGCTGGATATGGAATTGTCGTTGCCCGGAACGGGATAATTGATGCCGGACGGATTGCAGTCGCTGTTGAGCAAGGCAACAACCGGTATCTTCATCTGATTGGCTTCGCTGACGCTTATTTTCTCGTGCTTGGAATCAACGACGATAATCGCCGAAGGCAAAAATTTCAAGTTTTCCGCCAGACCGCCGAAATAGGTTTCCATTTTTTTGATCTGCCTTTCAATTTGAAGTTTTTCTTTCTTGGTGTATTTGTTCAGTTCTCCCGCATCTCTTTTTTTCTTTAAGTCGTTGAGGTGGTCAATCCTGCCTTTTATCTGCTTGAAGTTGGTAAGCGTTCCGCCGATCCACCTTTCTTTGACATAGGGCATCCCCAATTCTTTGGCGGCATTCTCCGTCAAATCTTTGGCTTCCTTCTTCGTCCCGACAAACAAAATTACCTTCTTGTCCTTGCCCAGCTTTTTGGCGAAATCTTTGGCGGAATCAAGATTATTTTTCGTTTTTTCCAAATCAAAAATCTCCACTCCATTCCTTAATCCGAAAATATACGGCTTCATTTGGGGATTTCGGCTAGTCTGCGAATATCCCAAATGTATTCCGCTTAGATACATTTCCTTGACCTCCGAATCAACTTGGGGCAAAGAAGACTCTTTTTGTCCAATTTTTTCTTCCGTTTTTAACATAACGTAAATGATAACAAGAACGCCGCAAAATGCAAGTTCACAACTGGTACATTCAATAAATAACAAAATGACAGATTGGGGAACTTCTGTTAAGTGTTTTGTTTTTGAAAATTATAAAAATTAGGTGTTTCGCGATTCTGCGCGATTTGAGGTATAATAAGTTCACCAATGCGTAAATTTTTAAAACCGCTTATCGTGTTGTTGGCTTCTTTTGTTTTCTTTTATTTCACTCCGTCTTTGGCCGAGGAAGTCAATCAAAACGCGACCAAAGAAAGAAGGGAGGAACTTCAAAAGCAATTGGATAATCTGGACAGCCAGATTGGGGCGCTGGATTCCATTATTCAGCAAAAACGGACTGAATCCGCCAGTTTGGAACGAGATATTGCCATATTTGACGCGAAAATAAAAAAAGCCAAACTTGAAATTCAAAGACGCGACGCGGAAATCGCCAAGACAAAAACAGGCATTTCTCAAAAATCTGAACAGATAATAACACTTTCGGACAAAAGCGAAAAAAAGAAAAATTCTTTGGCGGAGTTGATAAGAAAAAACAATGAAATGGATTCCACCGGCTTGGCGGAAATCATTTTGGGCTACCAAAAAATGTCCGATTTTTTCGTGACGGAAGATACTTTGGAGCCGATTCACCGGCTCATTCAGGACACCTTGGATGAAATAAGAGCGACGAAAAAACAAACGGAAAAAGAAAAAGACGATTTGACGGAGAGGCAGGCCGAGCAGGTTCAGTTGAAAGCGGCGCAGGAAAGGGAAAGAAAAAAATTGGCCGCCAACGAAGCCGAGAAAAAGAATTTATTGAAAATCAGCAAAGGAGTGGAGAAAGGCTATCAAGCGATAATGGCTTTGAAGCAAAAAGACGCCGCTACCATAAGAAGCCAACTGTTCTTGCTTTCCGGTTCGCCTTCCATCTCGTTTGAAAAAGCGGTGGGATACGCCAATTTGGTTTGGAATAAATTAAAAGTGAGGCCGGCTTTTTTGCTGGGGGTGATAAGAGAAGAATCAAACCTTGGCGCCAATGTGGGCAAGGGGAATTGGAAAGAAGATTTGGCTCATCCGAATTGCGCCAAGCAAAGGACGGCTTTCACGCAGATAACTTCCGAATTGGGACTTGATCCGGATCTGTTGCCGGTGTCAAAAAAGGTCTGGTACGGTTATTGCGGCGGGGCGATGGGGCCGGCCCAATTTATGCCCACCACTTGGCTTCTATATAAGAAAGGCATTTCCAATATTACAGGAAACAATCCCCCGAATCCATGGGATCCCAAAGACGCTTTTGTGGCATCTGGCTTGCTTTTGAAAGATAACGGCGCATCGGCCGGCGGATACGAAGCCGAAAGAAAAGCCGCCCTTAAATACCTGGCCGGAGGAAAAAATTGGAACAAGCCCGCCTACGCTTTTTACGGAAACGACGTGATGGAATTCGCCGCCGATTATCAAGAGCAAATTGACATTATTAACAAGATGGCCAGCCTCGCCGAGTCTAGGCGGGCCAGCCGGTAAAATATCAAAACATCAAGGTTTAACCTTGCCACAAGGTTAAACCTTGATGTTTTGAAGTTATCCACACTTTGCCCATTGGCTTTATTTATCAGATTGTTTTAAAATATAGGCAGTATTATCAAATTAATAACTTTGGTCGTCGTTTTTTATATTAGTATTAACAATTAGATAACTATGAAAATTTCAAATTTCAAAAAAATTGTTTCCATTGGTTTTTTTGCGGCGTTTTTGGCCGTTTTTTTGTCAGCGGGAACGGCGCAGGCCGGTTTTTGGGATTGGTTTAATGTCGGAGGAGATTCCCAGCAAGCGGCGGTCAGAGCGAAGACGTACACATTAAGAGTCAGTAAAAGCGGTTATGGCGGCAGTTATGGAAACATAACGAGCTCCGACAAAAAAATAAATTGCGGCTTTGATTGTTCGGAAAGATATGCCAGCGCGCAAACCGTAACTTTAACCGCAATCAGTAAAAGCAATAATTATTCTTTTGACCGATGGACAGGCGGCGGGTGTAGCGGAAGCGGCAGTTGCGTCGTTAATGTGAACAAGGCCAACGGCACCGTTTCGGTCAGGGCGATATTTAAGAAAAATTCTTCGGATAAGAAAGGTATTACGGCGAGCGGAGACACTCCTACAACTTCCGATTCCGCCAGTCTTACGGCAAAAACCGGAAGCGCGCTTGATATAACTTCAACTTCCGCCAGCTTAAACGGCACGATTAATCCAAAAGGAGAGAATGTTTCCGTTTATTTTAAATATAGAAAAGAATCAGAATCAGCCGAAGCGACCAAAACCACGGATTGGATGTCCACCGGCAGCCGGTCAAACGATTTTACCGCCAGCGTTAAAATTTCCGACTTATCTTCAGAAACGAAATATGTTTACCGATTTTACGCGTATAATCATACAAGCGGGAAAACTGTCTATGGCGATTTAAAATCGTTTAAAACATTAAGCGGTTCGTCAAATTCAAGTTCGGTTCAAAGCTCGTCTTCTTCTGTTTCCAGCGGGGCCAGTTCGTCAAGTTCTTCCGTTCAGCAATACACATTAAAGGTTAAGGTGACCGGCGCTGGACAAATCAAAGGATATTTATCCGAGGATGGCAGTGAAGAAAAGATTATAGATTGCAAAAAAAAGACTGACGGCAAGCTTGATGACGGTAATAAAACATGTACGGCTAAAATTGATTCTGGAAAAAGCGTGAGACTGGAAATCACCAACTCAAGCACTCAATATGAATTTGCCATATGGGCTGATAATTGCAGGGGAAAAACTATCGGTGGTTGTACTCTTACAATGACCGGCAATAAAACCGTTTCCGCCACTTTCAACAAAAAAGGATCGGCCGATAAAGAAACAGTATCCGTTTCGGTGAGGAAAACCGGCAAGGGCATCGGCAAAATAATAAGTGTCTATTCTTCGGGTGAGAATTCCGGCAAAGAAGACGGAAGAATAAATTGCGGCAATAATTGCAGCGAGAATTATGAAAAAATTTGTGAAAATACGGAAGGCGGCCGCGGTTGCAGTTTGGCATACTTCAAAGCCGTCGCGGAAAAAGGTTCCACTTTCAGCGGCTGGGGCGGGGGTTGCCTGACTTTCAAAAATGTTAAAGACCAATGTTATGTTCATTTGGATGGCGACAAAACCATAAACGCCAACTTCAACGAAGGAAGCGGCAATACGGAAGGGAAGTATTATGGCCTTACGGTTACCGTGTCCGAAGGCGGAAAGGTCGTCAGTACGGATAATAAAATAAATTGCACATCCGGCAATTCTCCTTGTACAAAAAGTTACGGCAAGAACGGGACGGTTACTTTGAAAGCCACTCCGAATAGCGGGTATATATACGCGGGAGGTAACAATATTTGTTTAGGACAAGCCAAAGGAACTCTTACTTGCAAAGTGAAAATGACGAAAAATCAAAATGTGACAGTTAATTTCAAAGCGTCGGGAACATCGTCTTCCAGTTCGTCATCCAAATCCTCATCTTCTTCCGCTGGTTCATATTCAACAGTAACCGGATCCGCGAGTAACATAACTTCAACTTCAGCCACGCTTAACGGCACAATCACTCCGAACGGAAACAGCCTTTCTTATGTGTTTGCGTATCGCAAGAACAGCGATTCATCATCTAAAACCAAGTATGCTCCTTCTACTAATACTTACACATCAATTGGCGGGACTTCAGGCGACATTTCCGTGAGCGCCGATACTTCGGGCTTATCTTCTGGAACAAAATATGTTTACAGACTTTATGTTTACAATTCTGTGACAAAAAAGACTACCGGCGGATTTGCAAAATATTTCACCACACTTTAAAAACGGAGGACACTGATTCAAGCGGCGCTTCTTTCGGCACGAAAATGGACAGCTGGAGCGGCGGAGGATGTAGCGGCGCAAGCAATTCTTGCCAGGTGACTATGGATGGAGACAAGGAAATAACGATTAAATTCGTAAGCAAATAAAATACGGCAGAGCAAGAAACAAAAAACTCCGCTTAAACGGAGTTTTTTGTTTCTTGAAAACTCTTCACAATTTTATCCAGATTGCCTTCCATTATTCTTTCTATGTCGTGGAATGATTTTTTGATGCGGTGGTCGGTGATTCGGTCCTGCAAAAAATTATAAGTCCTTATTTTTTCCGAGCGGTCTTGGGTGCCGATTTGCTGGCGTCTTTCGTCGGCCAGTTGGCTCTGGGCTTGGCTGGCTTGGCCGCTTTCCAGTTTGGCCGCCAGAAGAGCCAGCGCTTTTTCGCGGTTTCTCTGCTGGGACCTTTCGCTGGTGCATTTAACCACCAAACCGGTCGGCTTGTGGGTAATTCTGACCGCCGTTTCCACTTTGTTGACATTCTGTCCGCCGGCTCCGCCCGAACGGGTGAAAGTTATTTCCAAATCTTGAGGCTTGATTGCCATTTTTTCTTCCGTTCTTATTGGCAAGACGGCCACCGAGGCGGTGGAGGTGTGGACTCGGCCGGACTTTTCCGTGGCTGGCACGCGCTGGACACGATGCACTCCGCTTTCTTGCTTTAATTTATCGTAAACCCCAACGCCCGATATTTCCAAAAACACTTCTTTGTATCCGCCCAGATCGCTTCTTGATTCGTCAAGAATAACGGCGCTCCAGCCTTGCTTGGCGGCAAACCTAGAATACATATTGGCCAAGTCGGCGGCAAAAAGCGCGGCCTCGTTTCCGCCCGCTCCGGCGCGAATTTCCAGAATGATACTTTTAATATCAGGCATTATTTTTTGCTTTTAGAAGTTTTTGCGGCTGTTTTAGCTTTAGCTTGTCTGGCTTTGAATTTCTCCACACGGCCGGCGGTGTCTATGATTTTCTTGTTGCCGGTGAAAAACGGATGGCAGGCGCTGCAAATTTCCACATGGGTGGATTCTGCGGTAGAGCCGGCTTTTATCTTATTGCCGCAAGCGCAGGCGATGACCGCTTCGGAATAATATTGGGGATGTATTTCTTTTTTCATAACATTATATATAACACAAAGGCGCTAATTCTGCAAATAAAAATAGTTGTTATCTATTTTACCTATCGTCCAAATAGGTAATAAAAAATAAAAGTCCCGTCTCTCGTAAGAGACGGGACCTGCTAATAAGACGAATAGGCGATCGCCTTATTTTACTTTGAAACCTTTACGGTTATTGACTTCTTCACATCTCCGGCCTGAAAAGTGACCCTTGCGCTACCGGCCTTCTTCTTGGCGGTAATCGTGAATGTCGCCTGACCGTTTTCGTCTGTTGTGGTATTTGCCGGCGATATGGCTATGCGCTTGTTCCCAGCTATATTGATTGCCGCCGCAACTGTCTCGCCTTCAACCGCGCAATCATCCGTGCCTGTTACTGTTACTGTTACATCATCGCTCGCCCCTCTATCAAGTTTTAAAACATCCGGAGTTACTGAAATATTTTCCGGATCGCATGGTGTCGGAGTCGGAGATGGGGTGCTGGCGGCAAACGGGTCTTCTTTCCCGTCGTAATCATCACTTACTACGGGGATATCTTTTAGGTCTGGATCATCGTCTGGCCCAAATGTGTATGCCAGACTTCCGTCCTCATAGTAAATCTCAACTTTAACATCTATTTTCATCCGTCCGTACCCTGATATGAAATACAGATCAAGGTCGACAATTCCTTCCTCGGGAGAGTATCCCTCCTCTAATGTGAAAACATCGGATTCATCAATTATGAACCAATCATAGCCGTAACCGCTGCCGCCTTTGAAATTCAAAGAAGAAACGACGTAATAATTTGTTTTTTTGTTGGCATCTAGGTCAAGTTTGACGGTCATTTGGGGATAATACTCATCCCCATCGTTATCTTTGAGCAAACGAACCATAGCATTGTACACTATTAATGACGCAGTAGCTGTGCCAGTATCCTCCGCTTGTTCAAAATATTTTTTCGAAGTCTCGTTATGCGATGAGGATGGTCTAAGTGAGACCGAAAATTCTGGAGTGGCGTAAGCGGGGATTAAAGTTAAAACAAAAGATAAACTAAAAACAACAGCAAAAATAAACCCGAATCTTTTCATTGTGACACCTCTTTCTGTAAAAAATATTAAAAATATAAATGTGCTATTTTTGCCTATTTTGTTTAACTATACTGATATTTTTAGCAAAGTCAAGGTGTGGATAACTTATTAACCCAAGCCTTTTATTTGTATGATATAATTTAAGCATATTATAATTTTAAACGGGGAAATATGTTAAATTTTAAATTTCTTAAATTCGCATCAGTCTTTTTTGTTTTAGCTTTTGTTTTGTTTTTTTATAATGTTTCTTCGGCTCAAGAGCAACAAGAGGAAATGTTAACAAAAATAGAAATTAAAGATGTAAAGATAGAAAAAAGCGACACGGAAATAAAAATCAGCGGCATTTTGTTTAATCCAAGTAAGAATGTTGTAACTCCGGAAATTACCCATTTGCTGATTTTGAAAACAATTGATCCGTTGATTAAGCCTAAAAGCGAGATAGATTTACTGCCTTCTTTGATTGTGTCAGCCGACGAAGGTAAAAATTTTTTTTCTTTAAAACCGAACGAACAAAGAGTTTTTTCTTACTTTTTGCCAATTAGTCCGTATATTCCGCGGTCTAATTACGATATTTACCTTGGTTTTATTCGTTCAAACGGACAAACTGAAGTTCGTTACGAGAATACTGTAAAAAATGCAGGCTCATTTCAAAAAGAAGGTTTTTTAGCTTTTGACCAAGAGAGTTGCGTCTTATTAAATAAAGAAGGCAAAAAATTCGGCAACAACAATGGCCCGTCTTTTTTGCCGGAAGATAATCCGGAAGCGCAATGTTTGATTAAAAATGTCGGCGATAAAGAAATAGAGGTTTCGCCCCAAATTTTATGGAAAGAAGTGTATGTATACGGCAAGCCGCTTGACGGAACATTGTTTGTGGAAAATCCAGATCAAAAAATATTCTTCAAGCCCGGAGAAACAAAGCTAGTCAATTTATTTATGCCAAAAGCGGAAAAGCCGCAAACATACCAAAGCCTAATAACTTTTGAGGACAAAGAAGGAATGAGCAGGTCTTTTAATATGTTTTTCAGGTGGACAATCGCCGGCGAATCGGCTCGCATTAAAGGCGTTTCTCAAATAAGTCCACTCGAAGATTCTTACGCAAAAGGAGAAAAAATAAATTTGTCGGTGGATTATTTCGGTTCGGCTGATTTGTTTTGGGCGGGAACGGGACAAAATGTTTCCAGTCTGAATAATTTAATAATGAAAGCTGTTATAAAAGACGGCGATGAGAATATTTGCGGCGAGAAAGAAGAAATTCTTATGGAGATAACTGATGGAGAAATAAAAAATAAAGTTATTGAAATCAGCCTGAGCAAGAAATGCAAAGAGATGTCTTACGCTGTTTCTCTGATTTCCGGACAGAAAAGATTAGCTGAAGAATTTGGAGAATTGCCGAAGGTTGTCAAGGGACAAAACATTCCGACTTATTTGTATTTTGGCATACCGGCATTGCTTGCGATATTGCTTGCTTTTTATTTTTTTAAAAAAAAGAAGGCCATCCCCGTTAATTTTTTAATTATTTTATTTGCCAGCATTACAATGTTTTTCAGTATAGCTTTAGCTGCGACACGGACTTATCCTGACTTTGGAGGAACGACCAGCACATATAAATGGGGTGGCGATTGGATATTGGATAAGGGCACAGAAAAACTGACATCTAATCCTCAAGGCGGCGGCGGTAAGAATATACTTCAAGTTTTTTCCGCAGAGGCTAATTTTAGCGGATATTTTGATAGCTCGGGCGATTTGAATGATGTTTATATAGATTACAGAGCTGTTGATAACTCGTGCGAGAATACCGGAATGAGAGTTCAATTTGAAATGTTTATAAAAGCCGACGGCTTGTCTGAACAGCGAGTAAGTTTCGCTAAGGGCGGTTCAAGTGATTGGAAAAATAAAATAAGACTCTGGTACAACAATGCGTCTGGCGACACCATAGAAAGAAGATTTAATATAAATTCAGACGATATAGCCGCTTTTTATAATGCAGACAAGACGGCAAAAAACAATCCAAAACTAGTTGTATATATAAAGCAAGTTGGTTACAATTCTCACGAAGACAAGTATTCTGAAGGTTATTTTACCATTGCTAACAATAAATTAAGAACCGAGAATGACGCATTCAATATGGGCGACAGTGTAAAAATAGAAATCCCACTTAAAATTCCTTCTCCGTCAGTAAGCCTAACGGTTGATCCCGCCGTCGTCACTTCTCCCAACAGCGCAAATGTTACATTGACCACGACGGATTTAGCAGATCGTATTTATAGCAATGCTCACCCTGACACCACAGGGACTAATGGTTTTGATAGTTTAAGTTTTGACGCTACGCCAAGCAGCGGCACAAAATCGCAAACTAAAACAGTATCCAATGTTTGGATTACAACCAGCTCCAACGCTGATCAGAAAAATACTTTAACCATAACTTACACCAGAGATCTCGGCCAATATATTGGAACGGGCACTTATACCGCCAAGTCCACCGTTACCGTCAAACCTGCAGTCATTAGTTCTTCATCCAGTTCAAGTTCATCGTCCAGTTCCTCCTCTTCCAGCAGTTCAAGTTCATCGTCCAGTTCCTCCTCTTCCAGCAGTTCAAGTTCATCGTCCAGTTCTTCGTCTAGTTCAAGCTCAAGATTATCTTCTACGACATATACAATCACTATAAGCAAATCCGGCGCCGGTTCCGGGAGTGTGTCAATGGGGAATACTTCGTGTTCCGCCGATGGCGTAAACGCCGGAAGTTGCAGAGCTGTTTTTTCCAGCGGAGAAACCGCAACAATCAGTGTTTCTCCTCAAGAAGGCTCAGTTTTCAGCGGCTGGAGCGATAACGGTTGCAACGGTACAGGTAATTGTTCCGTAACAATGGACAATGATAAAGAAGTCGCTGTTAAGTTTGATCTTCTAAGCAGTTCTTTTTCTTCTTCTTCTGGAGGAGGTTGGCAAGGCGGCCCTGGCGCCTGTAGCAGCCAAAGTTCCCGGCGCACAAGCGGCACCGGTCAGACTGGTTCAATAACCATAAATTTTGCTCCCGATGCGATTACGGCTACTCCCGTTTCCGGAGAGACTGACACCTACGAAGTTAATTTAGGATATAGGGCACTTCTTGAATGGAACGCTTCCAGTAATGCTGTCTGTTGCGACCGCGCTGGAGGAGGAGGAAAAGACAATGATTGGTTAAGTTGGAGCGCCAAGGAAAGAAGCAGAACAACGGGCTTGTATCAGAGCAACGCTTTTCAGCCAGCCGATACGGAATATAGCCGAATTTACGGCATGACTTGTTATAATGATGACAGTATAAACAACAAACGCGTCATTTTAAGAAATCCTTTTTGGCAGCCTCCGCCTCCGCCTGCCGGCATCTCTATATATGCCGACCCTAATCCCGTGGAATACGGCGCGTCAACAACCGTCTATTGGAGTTATTCCAATCCCAGAGGCAACCAAGGAGGCTTTGTCATGTCGCCCACCGACTATTATTTTAGAGATCCTGATTTTCATAAGGGTCAAGCTGACGCAGGTTATTGCGGATTTTTTATGTGTTATCTTGGTGGCGGAATGTGGAATATAATAAGTTCTATTTGCTCGGAAGCTTTGGGGTGCCGCGAATGGACCGGAATGGGCGATGGTTATTATAGAAGTATCGACTCGGGAGTTTTTTCTTCTTACGGCACTCCTTTTTTAAAAGCCAGCACGACTTACAAAGTAAGCGGCTGGGGAGGCGGCTCCGAGTGGCCAACACCAGTGATAAGAGCGGAAGTTACGGTGGGGGTTTTGCCTCCGGCCGATTTTAAAATTTCTTCGTCAAAAAACAAACTGACGGCGACTATTGTGGAAGGATTATCAGCCAATTCCGACAGCGCAACATTGACAATAACCAACATCTCCCAACCGGCTCGTTCCATAAATGTTTCTCTTTCTTCCGCTTTGACTTCCGGACTTTCCGGCGTTTCCGTTTTTTCTTACGACGGAATTGATTATAACAACAGCGTCACCGTCTCTTTAGCCGCGGGAGAGTCAAAAAATGTCAATTTTAAACTGAAATCAATTCCCGGCGCAACAGTTCCGGGGAATTACAGCATCACCGTCAACAGCTCTGGCGGGAACGTTCAAAAAACAACCCCGATAATCGTTAAGGTGAATAAAATAACCACTGAATGGCGAGAGTTTTAAAGATCAAATAAAAAACCTTGACAATCGTCGTCCGATTGCCAAGGTTGGCGCGATAAGGCTAGATAGCCTTTATTGCACCTTAAACTTTGCTTGAAAGGAGGCATCCTTATGCCCTTTTTTAAAAACATTCACTTGAAATGGATACCAACCTAAAGGAGCTTTCTTTTTTATCTTGTAACTAAAGCTCCCCTCATAGGTATTTTCTTGCTCCTCGGAAAGTTTTACCTTTCCGCGAGAGTTTTTGATTTGACAGGTGATTTTATCCGCCTGCAAATCTTCCATTATCCCTTCGAAATAAGGAACCTCCGCCCGGACGGTTATCGTAACCCGGTCTCCGCGACCAACGACAATGTTGTCGTTGGTTATTGCGTCAACTCCGTTGACACTGACAAACAATGTCATTTCTTCTGGAGTGGGAGTGGGAGTAGGCGTTGGGGCGGAATAATTCGTTAAACTTACTTCAACTTCCGCTTGGGATGTTTCACCTTCGCCAGTCTTTTGTTTGACTTTGACACAAACGCCGTAGTGTTCTATGTTTTCGTACTCCGAATCGCAAAATTGCGTTTCCAAGTCCAGACAATCGTCCTCCGAGTTCATATAGACAACAGAGTCCCCATAAGGAGAAGTGGTAATGTTTTCATATTTTCTTATAAGCACGATGTTATTAGGATCAACGAACGCGTCCGTGTTTAAATTTAAAAAGGAAAGCTGGGAATCAAATTCTCCTAGTCCTCTATGATACTCCAAGTATATGAGTGTCGGAATACCATATTCGTCAAAACTAAGAGGGATTACCAAAAGTTTTATACCGCTAGAAGCTAATTCCCGTTGATCAATCCATGCCGTTTCGCTACTAGAAGTAAGAATTTTGATTTGGCTGATGTCCAGCCAACCTAAAATCCACTTATGGAGACCATCCAGCAAAGCGTATTGTTTTCCCCTATTCTCCCACCAATCGCCATAGCCAAGAATTTCACCGGAAATTATGGATTGACTTTGAGCGTGTTCAAGCGAAAACAATCCATGTCCGCTCTCGTGAGCGGCATAGTCATTGTTTATATCAATGTCGTTTTCGTTTAAAAATGACAGAGAAATTTCTACTACTCCATCGTCTGTGTAAGTTTGATTTTTTCCGACTGTGCTCCAATCATAACGCCAGTCTTTTCCGGCGCGAAATACAACTAATCCGTCGTATTTCGTGAAATCAACTTCAGGGTCTAACAAGTCTACCATATCTTCTGTGAATTCATTGGCCCAATCCAGCTCATTTTCTACGGAGCCGTATCCATAATCGGACCAGTTTTTCTCCATCATTTTCCAATTTCCGTCGTTAAAAACATCTCCGGTCAGCCAAACTTGCGGTTCGCCATTTTTGTCTATGGAGCACGCTTTCCAATAAGCGTCAAGGGAATGCTTATTGGAAGAAATCTTGTCCTCTATTTTTTCTTTTCCCCACGATTCAGTGGAGTGTTCCTGGTCGGTGACACAAACAACTAAAATTTTTCGTTCTCCCAAAACCTTGTTTTGCTCCGGAAGATAACCGCTAAGATTGTCTGTTAAAGTTGAAGCAGGCGGTTTTTTAGCGGCTGATTTAGCAACCGCCGTTATTTTCCGGCAATTAAATTTCTTTTTGCCGGAAATCTCGTCCTCCCATTGACCGGAAATTTTGATTTTTTGTCTGGGAGACAGGTTGGGCGGCGCGTGAGCGGGCAGGGAAAACCGTATTTTCTTGCCATTGCCCGTGTTTACGAAATAAAGCGGTTGGCAAGTTTTTTCTCCGACGGTTTCTGTGGCCATTATGACCTCCAGAGTTCCTTCATATTCTTCCGCTAATAAAGAAGAAACAGAAACAAGAGATAAACTTAAAACAGTCATAACAAAAATAGATAAAAATTTTTTCACCTTAGATTCCTTTCAAAAAAGTTATTCGAAAAAAAATAAATTTAAATGCGGAAAACAATGTCAAATATGTATTTTTACCTCCTTTCTTTATTCAAAAATCAAAGAACTTTCTAAATACAAAACTGCTAAAAGCCTACTACACTTTTTTCACAAAGTCAAGAGCTATTATCTTGTAGGTTTGCGCTGTTTTGTATAAACTTTTTTTACTGACCCATTCATCCGGTTTATGAGAATTAAAAGGACCAGGTCCAAGAATGATCATTTTGGACGACAAATTATTTAAAAACGAACCGTCCGTCGCATAATTAGCCCCTCTGCCTTTCTTTTTTGTTATTTTTTCTATTTTATAAATAAACTTTTTATCGGCGCATTGCGTCGGCGGAGCTGAAAAAACAATTTTTATTTTCGCATTGTATTTATTCGCTATTTTTAAAAAGTTTTCATATATTTCATTATTCTGATTTTTAGCAATAGTGCGGCATTCTATTTCCAGCGTACATCTAGCCGGAACTTTATTCACAGCATCTCCGCCATTTATCTTTCCTGTGTTTATGGTGGCATAGTTAGGCGAAAAAATATCGTTTTTACAATCTTCTATGGTCTTGAAATATTTTTCAACATCATCAATAAAATTGCACGCAAGAATTATCGCATTTATCCCTTTGTTTGGCTCGCTTCCATGGCATTCTTTTCCAAAAAAATCAATTTTAAAAGATACGATGCCCTTAGAAGCAACTATGGGGATCATGCCCGTTGGTTCGCCGACAATAATATATTCCATATTTAATTTTTTCTTTTTTATAAAATCTTTTATTCCGCTGAAGTTTATTTCTTCGTCGTATGTAAATAAAATATTGAGCCCCCGCTTGCAATTCTTAAAATTTATTTGCGATATTGCCGATAAAAAAGCCGCAATTCCACCTTTCATATCAGAACTGCCGAGCCCATAAATTCTATCTCCATCAATTTTCATTGCAAGAGGATCCATCGTCCAGTTTTCCCCAGCAGAAACAGTGTCAGTGTGGCCTAAAAAAGTTAATGACGGGTTATTTCCTATTGTTGCGAATAAACTTGCTTTGTTTGATTTTTTATTTTCCACTAATTCAATCTTAAAACCTAAAAGACGCAGGAGGTTGGTTGTCCATTTTATTATTTCATTATTATCCTTATCTTCAACTGTATTAAATTTTATTAATTTTTCTAATATCTTTTCAATATTCATAAATTTATTTAGTTATTTTGTCTCGTCTCATCTTAATTAAGTAAAGGGAGAAGTCGAATGGCTTCTCCCTTTTTGTTATATTCTTTTTTTCTTAAACAGCAATTTCCAACATCCAATAAGTTCTGTCGGGATATTTACCGTCTTTAATCTTTAAATCCTTGAAACCTAAGTGTCCATATAGCCTATGAGCCGGTTTGGCTTCAATGTGTGTCCTTAAACACCAACAATTAATACCCTTCTTGCTAGTTTGACTGATAATATCTTTTGTTATTTTGCCGCCTATTCCGCGCTTTCTGTGTTTTTGTTCGACACCAATCTCATCTATGTAGAAAACAAGCCTTGCGGAGTCAAATAAATGTTCCAAAAGATTATTGCTGGACAAAGCGTTTATTCCTTTTTTGTCCACGCAGTATCCCCAAGTAAAGCCTATTACTTCGTTTTTATTCGCAGCTGCAATTAAAATTGCTTCTTCTTTCTTTAATTGTTCTTGGATATCTTTCAGAACTTCGTCTTGTTTCCAAAAATGTTCATTCCATGGCGGCTCTTTCCATATTTCGCAATAAAGCTTAGCCACCTTTTTAAGCAATTCTTTATTGCCATTCTGATTGCAGATTTTTATAATTTCCATCTCTTTATCCTTCCTTTCAAGATCAAAGCTGTCTAAAAACAAAAATTAAATCTTAAGGAAATGAATGTCGCTAAGCGTAAACTTAACGACATTCATTATGTCCAAGTTATTAATCTCTTCCATCTATTTCAGCGCAAACATCATCCATACTTACAAAACGCTGTTCTCCCGTTTCAAGATTTTTAACCTGAACACCATCATTGCTGACTTCATCATTCCCGGCAATAATAGCAAACTTAAATCCTTTTTTGCCGGCATATTTAAGTTGGTCGCCTATTCGTTTTGAATCAAAGAAAACCTCTGTTTTAATTCCATTATCCCTCAACAAGGTGGCAACCTTGAAGTAATAAGGCATCAATGATTTGTCCATTGAAGTGACTAATACCGGAGCTACAGTGGCAGGACCAGCTTTCAGTATTCCAGCCTTAAGTAATTGCGAAAAAAGCCTTGTTAATCCTATTGAGATTCCTACGCCTGGCATTTTTTTGTCGCCAAAAAAGCCAGTTAAATTGTCGTATCGTCCGCCGGAACAAATACTTCCAATCTCGGGATAATCAACCATTGTTGTTTCGTAAGTCGTCCCCGTGTAATAATCCAAACCGCGAACAATACTAAGTTTGACATTAAAACAATCTTTAGGCACGCCAAGCGCATCCATATAGCCAAGCACCTGAGCAAGCTCATCAACCCCCTGTTTAAACATCTCATTGTCAATATCACTAGAACGAAGATATTTTATTATTTCATCAACGGATTTACCAGTGCCGATGTTGATAAAATTGATGATATTGTCAATAACACTTGCGTCAATTCCTTTATCAAGCATCGTTTCTTTTGTCCTGTCTAATCCGACTTTTTCAAATTTGTCTATCGCATGCATGGCTTCGTTGATGCAATGGCTGCTTAATCCGTAAAAGCTAAAATAACCCTGGAGTATTTTTTTGTTGTTCACTCCGATCATAAACTTTCCAATATTCATTTGTTTGAATATTTGGTAAATGACACTAGGCATTTCAGCGTCTACCAGAAGAGGCAGGTCTTTGTCTCCCACGGCATCTATATCGCATTGATAAAACTCGCGATATCGGCCGGATTGAGGCCTTTCTCCGCGCCAAACCTTTTGGATTTGATAACGACGAAACGGAAAACTCAAAAGACTGTAATTTTGCACGACATAACGGGCTAACGGCACCGTTAAATCAAAATGGAGCGCCAAATTTTGGTCATTGTCGCCGGAATAATTAGACAGACGCCCTAAGGTGTAGATTTCCCTGTCGTTAGAGCCTTTAGCGATAAGCATGGCCGTTTTTTCAACAGCACTTGTCTCTATTGGAGAAAATCCGTACTTTTCAAAATTGTCGCGTATAATGTCTAAAATTTTCTGTTCCAAAATTCTTTCTTCCGGCAACCATTCCGGGAAACCGCTTATTGGTTCTGGTTTTAAGAAATTGTTCATGACTTGTTCCTTTCAAAATGTGTTTAATAAATAAATTTTCTACTTTTAAAAACGCCATTTTATCAAGCAAGCAATATTTACATTGTAACACCTCCTTTCCATTCAGTAAAAAGTTGAAAAAAAAGAATTGACAATTTTTAACGGAAACACCCCCCTTTTCTTTAAATTGGCTTGTTTTATTTTAAGGGACTAGCATATTTTTTACTTTATACCATATTACTAAAATTTACGCAACCCGCTCTATATTTCCCTCCACTCAACCGTCGTTTTTTCCAGATTGAGATTCACGGTCAAGGGATATTGGTAATGTCCACACACATATGGCGGTTTTTCTCCCAAAGCGTTAGCTTGGGAATATGGGTATAAAAATGGCCAAAACAATTAAGGAGGAAAGGTTAAGGTGGATACTGCCCGTCAACAACAAAGAGATAAGATTAAAGGAGGCGGTTAAGGTCTGCCCGCACAGTCAAAGAAGTCTGGAAAGATGGCTGGCGGAATACAAGAGGCAAGGAGAAGCCGGTTTGGAGCCGAAATCAACCAGGCCGAAAACAAACCCAAAGGAAACTTCAATCCGACCCTATGAACCCCAGACTGCATGATTTTGATTTGCTCTGCCAGCGATACAACATCATTCATTACTTGATTGATCCGGGCAAGCCGGCTCAAAACGGAACCGTGGAAAGAAGCCACCGCGAGGATCAAGAGAAATTTTATGAAAGAAATAAATTCAAAAATCTGAAAGAATTGGAAGAAAAAATCAAAACATGGAACGAAGAATACAACAATCTGGAACATTGCGGCTTAAATGGAAAAACACCAAACGAAATGCTAGAATTATTTAAACTAGAAAAAGTATCATAAGAGGTTAGTTAAAACATAAAAAATTACATTCGGCGACAACTTCTTAAGGCAATGCGTTCACAAATTCTTTTTCTAAATCTTTCAAACTTTTATCAAAAATATTTTTGAATATCGTTTCAAAAACTGGATAATAATAATTTTTATCCAGTTTTGAAATTAATTCTGTTATTTTATCCAAAGTGTATTTCTCCGCCAAAAAGGTTACAAACAAAGAAGCCGTGTCGTAAGCGCAATAGTCAGAATGTTCATCCCAACCTTTCGGCGTTCCGAGTTTCTCGCAAAAATCTTCTTCTATTTGTATAAAATGTTTTATATCTTTATATTTCTCCGACACGTATGAGGCCAGCCCTTCATCAAGCCACTTCGGAACAGCTTTATCGTTTGTTTTTTTATCAATGAACAGATGGGCTATTTCGTGTTTTAATATGGGGAAAAATTCGTCCGCCTTGTGAGAGCTTTCTTTTGCGAAAGAATTAATATGAATAATATTTATTTCTCCGTTAATGACGTTGGCAACTTCCCATAATTTTGTTTTTCGGTTAATCTTTTTATCAAATTCTTTTCTGTTTTTATGCGCGCGCACAATTGTTGGTTCTAATTGTTAATAATTCTAACATTTTGTTCAGTATCTATAAATATTTTACCATGCTAGTATTATAAAATATGGAATTAAAATTTAAAATAAATAAATATTATCTTCTAGCCCACACGCTCAAGAGCAGTAAACCTCCTTTTGACGGGTGGATTGAACTTCCAAATAAACTTTGGAATATTTCTAATGATGTTTACTGGTTTTTATTTAACCCGTCCATGCATGATAAGATGTTTACGAAGCTTGATGATACCGGCTTTGATGTTTTTTTTGTTAAACTTAAAAAAGATTTTGAAAAAATATTATCTGTTGCTTTTAAATCTAAAGAATTTTCAAAACTTTATAAAGAAACAAAAAAATATTTAGACTTCTTAGAGAAAGAATGGATTAGCAAGCAAAAAATAATCATTGCGACGACAGAAGAAATTTTAGGAGAAAAATTACCGGATATGAGTATAAATGTGCTTGTTACCCACCCAAAGCTGGCCAATGGCATAGTTTTACCAGAATCAAACACAATATGCTGGGGACACAAAGAAAATTGGAAAAACTATTCTATGGTTTATTTAATGCACGAAGCACTGCATTTGATTTTAGATAAAAAATTAGAAAAAAAACATTTGACTCACGCAATTATAGAGCTTATTTCAGATAATGAATTGAGGGTTAGATTAAACGGTAAGGGAAAATATTTTAAAGAACAAGGAGAAAGTGTTGGGCACTTGTTTCTGCATAAATTAGCAAGAGCCACACTTCCTTTTTGGAAAAAATACCTAAAAAACAGCAATAAAAATATTGTAAAATTTTATAATGAACTTAATGCTAATCCGGAAATACAAAAACTCCTCGAACCGCAGCTCGAGGAGTTTTAATGCCGATTAAGGCTTGTGCGTTGGTCCGCATTCTCCAGTATCAGGCACACAAATCGATGGATTGCAAACTGGCAAACAATTACTGATCAACCCCGACTGTTCCGTTTCATCAACAACAGAAACGCCTGTGACACCATCCTCATTGCCGCTTGTAATTTTAAAAATCTCCAATGCCATATCTAATCACCCCCTTTCAAAATTAATTTAAAAACTACTTACTTGCCAATCCACTTACCAACATATGGATCATATGAACACTCTTGCGGTTTTGCAAAAAAACCGTTTGCCAGCAAAGATTTTTTTGCTTTCGGTCTGCAATCAAAGCATCCATATCTATATTCACAATCCCTGCAAACATCTATAAAGTCCTTGCTCAAATTTCTGGTTTGCTTATTTTTCTCATTTTCAAGAATTGATTCAAGACTACTTTTAAACGCATTGCCAAAAATAATCTCTCTTTCCATTATGCATGGGATCACTTCTCCATTGGCAGTTATGCAAATTTTGCTGGAAAAACAGTTATGTCCATTTTTCATTTTTCTGAACATATCAAGAGAACATTTGGAAAATTTTTGAAATTTCAACTGATATGTCTCAACAAATTTTATTGGAATTAATTTTTCATTAACTCCTTTTCCAACAGGTCGAACTATATCATATGTTACATTGTCAATCATTAGTTCCTTTTTAAGAAAATCGACAGTTTCCTTTATATAGTCTTGATTAATGTCCATAATTATCAACCCGATGCGAATCTTTAATCCGGCCTTCTTCATTTTCTTTAAATTATCAACCGTTTTATCAAAACTAGAGCCATCTAAAGTAACTTGACTGTGAATATGAGAGTTTTGTCCGTAAAAAGATACCGCAACCGACACGCTTTGTTTTACAAGAAAATCAATTTGTTTTTCTTCGACAAGCATCCCATTAGTAAAAACTTCCACAAAATCATATCCTTTTTTTTCGCAAAACCAGTCATTTCAAGAAGCCTGTCGCCTAACAAAAAAGGTTCTCCGCCAATAAATTGAATTTTTCTGCAACCAAGATTATAAGCATCCGCGATGACCCGCATACGATTTTCGTTATCTCTTGATTCAAAGCAAGAATGTTTATTAAGATTGTCGTTATAACAGTGAATGCATTTCAAATTACACTTATTGGTCACCTCAAGCCACATAAAATCAATTTTGTGTTTTGACTCGCCAATATCTATCTTTTTAATTTGTTCATGTTTATTAAGAAAAATTCCAATGTTATTTTCCTTAAGACTATTGAAATACAATAGCAACTCTGATTCATTTTCAGAAAAATTAATTTTTTCAATAATTTCTTTAATGGAGAAGCCAGATTCACATAATTCCAACAATTTTAAAGCATCTTCATTTATTGAAAAAATATCTCCTTTTTTTAAGTCGTATATTGCACCCCTTTTTGCGCCACCAACTAAGAAACAATGTTCATTCAAAGCAAAACTTTCGTTCATATTTCACCATATCCTTTCATTTTTATGTTAAAGAATTTTTTCTAGTTTCAGACTAGCACCCCCTATGTTTGATTGTCAAGAAGGCTCTATATTTCCCTCCATTCAACCGTCGTTTTTTCCAGATTGAGATTCACGGTCAAGGGATATTTGTTGCCGTCTTGGTCGGTGGCGGTTATCTCCAAAGGATAGATTCCGGCGGACTTGGAAGCCGGTATGGACTTCACCCTGAATTCTGCGTATTGTTGCGAGCCGCTGGTTACGTCCATCGTTTCGCCCGGGCTGAATTCCGCCGCCGCGCCGCTCAAGCCCGTTTGGGCGATGTTGGCGCTTAAAGTCAACGGTCCTTCGTAATCCGAACTGCTTACAGTAATGATTATTTTGTTGGAATTGGCGGGCAAGTTTTCAACAATGGACGCGCGCAAAGTTTCGCTGGCGGACAACTCCACCGATTGGCTTGACTGCGGATTAACATTCAAAATTTCATCGCCTGCAGAACTGGATGAACCGCTTCCGCCGCTACTGGAACTGGAAAATGACAATGACGAAACAGGATTGCCTGTTCCCGGACTTTCCGGCGGCGCTGTTACCGTATTATCTTCGCTTGATGAACTGGATGATGACGGCAGAACCGGATTGACAGGATTATCCGGAGTGCCTGGAGTTGTTGTAATCGTGCCGTCTCCGCTTGATGAGCTGGAAAATGTTGGCGTGTCAGTTTGGCAAGAATATGTGGCGCTAGCGCTTGTTGGCTTAGAACATCCGTTGGCATTGCAAGCATAGACGCTGTAAGTGTATGAACTGTCTTCGCTGACATCGCCGTCGCTGTAAACATACGATCTATATTTAGGATCTGCGCTTTTGCTGTTTCTGTAAATTTTGTAATAACCGTCTTCATCGTCCGCCACGCTCGCCGTATCGTCCCAAGTAACCGCAATTTTTTCGTTATCGCAATCCGGTTTAGCCGTCAAATTTGTCGGCGGAGGAGGCTCTTCGTCTAAAACCTTAATCGTTATCGTGTCCGACGTTTTAGAACCGGAGCAAACTCTGGTGGAAGAATCCTGAACATAAGTGTTGAAACATTCCATTTCGTAGACGGCGGATTCGGAAAGTCCGTTTATCGTCAGTGTTCCGATGGTTCCCTTAAGCGCCTCGTTCGCTCTTTTGCTGCCGACCAGCCGGTAAAGCTTGCAGGCGGAAGCGTTGGAAGCGCTCCAGTTTAATTCAATCTTGTCTCCTTTGTTTATCGGAAGCGTTCCGTCCGTGTAGACGCCGGGGGTGGTCAAATTTTTGGCTTGCAAAATAACCGTCGGTTTCTGGCTTGCCGTAACCTTCACCGTGTCTTTTTTCTCCGCCGTTCCCAAAGACGAGCCCAAGTATCGGGAACAAGTCAAAGAATAATCCCCTGTTTTCTGAATATCGGACAACATTTTCGTTCCCGATTTTAATTTCAAGTCCAAATTTTTACCCACATCTTTAACCAGCAAGCCCGACCAGCCGTCCTTGGAAGCGGTGCTGGAGGCGGTACAGGTGTTGACTCCGGAATTTTCCCATTGAAGATTGAGAGGACAGCCGTAACTGACGGCAACCGGACCGTCGCCGTAACTTTGCCCGACGGAAGCGCCTTTCAAATCAACTTTAGGGTCGGGCAAACGAAGCGGTATTTTGACTCTGATAACGCCGCTTTTTTCCAAAGCTTTGCTTTCCGAACCGTATTTATGTTTTACGGAAGAGCCTAATTTTTCCCGCGAATCGGTTTCGCTGAAAAATCCTCTATAGAACTTTTTGCTGTCGCTCCAGCTTCCCGGGTAACCGGCCGTTCTGAAATAGACGACGATATAAGGATTGCTTTTTAAGATTTTGCCGTTATTTGTATCGGTGTAAAAACCGGTCAAATCAGCCGGATTGAGCTGATACTTGTAAGATTTTTCAAAAGAAATGTTTTTGGCGTGCTCGCCGGTGTAAAGATTATCCAGGTTCAACTTGATTTGCTTCGCGTAATCGCTGTCGCCCGCGTTATTTTTTTTGAATCTTATTTCCGTTTCGTCCAAACCTTCGGCGCCGATGGCTATTTTGATTTGAGCCGAAGAATTGGCGTTGGAACAGCCGATTCTGCCGCTGATGTCTTCCAAATAAATCATCGGATTGCCCGCTATGCCGCTGTCCAAGAAATTGTCAAAATCAACGGCGATATTTCCCGAGGCGAAGGTGTTATAGGAACTTTCTCCGCCTCCCCAATAAGATCTTAATGTCGCCGTCTGCCCTTCAAAAATACCTCCCCAGCCCCATATCTCGTCAAAATTTTTCGCGTCCGTCCCTTCGTATAATTTTTTCTCGGGCGAAATACCGGCTACCGCAAAATTGGCTTTTACCTCTTTGGCTTTATTGAGAGACACGGCGCAAGTGAAATCGCTGGCCGAGTCGCAACCCGTCCAGCCGATAAAAGAGGAGTCATCATTCGGCTCGGCCGTCAAGGTTATAGAAGTTCCCGAAGGATAATAAGTCGTTCCGATTTTCGCGCCGTCTATCGTTCCGCTCCCCGCTCCGGTAGTTCCTAAAAGCAAATAGGGTTTGTTTTCCGAACAAGAAACGGTTGTTCCCCCTTTTAAGCCCGCGCATTTCCAAAGCCATTGGGAATTGCTTTCCAAACTGTTGGAAAAAGTTCCCGCCGAACAGCTGTAATGGGTGGCGGCGCATTGGCCGTTGACGCTGGGGTCCGGTTTTTTCTCCGAGCAGGAAGCGGCGGAACCGCCGTTGACTCCGGCGCAACCCCAATACCAGAAACCGGCGCCTTCGCGAGCGCCGCCGCTCGCGCCCGAAGCGCAGCTATTATGAACGGACGCGCAACTGCCGTTTATCGGCGGCGGAGGACTCCATCTGGGAGGCGGAGGCGGCGGCGGAGGACTCCATCTGGGAGGCGGAGGCGGCGGCGGCGGAGGAGGACTCCATCTGGGAGGCGGAGGAGGACTCCATCTGGGAGGCGGCGGAGGACTCCATCTGGGAGGCGGCGGAGGACTCCATCTGGGCGGCGGAGGAGGAGGCGGAGGACTCCATCTGGCAAGCAATATACCGCTGCCGGAAAAATCTTGAGAAACGATTTTTTCGCCTAATATCTTATCGGCTTCTCCAACGGGCATTGACAAAACTGACCCATAAGCGAATTTAAATAATCCGAAAACTCCCAAGACCAGCAATAATCCGAAAATGGCGAATTTTTTGTCCATATATTTTTTTCCTTTTCCGATAAAAAAGAGGAAGCCGAAAACAAATACGGCCAGCAAAAAGTATTTGGCGTAAAGGCCGTAGTCGGACAGTCCGCCGCCGGTTTTTTCCGTCAATTCTTTATAAGAAATTTTGGCCAGATCCTGATTGTCCGCAATTAAAGAAACATCATAAGTAATTTGACTGCATTTGGCTTTCAGCAAAACATCAACAACTTGTTCTTGCAGGCTTCCGTCGGAGATTTCCGGCAGGCTTACTTTGTTTTCTCCGCAGACATTGCCTTTGTCGTCCTTAATCGTGGCGATAAGGCTCGCGCCGGAAAGATTTTTAACATCCGTGTCGTCCCCGGCCCAATACAAGTCCATAGAGCCGAAATATCCGACGAGAAGTTTGACGGTGTCGCCTTTGTCGTAATTCGTCTTTATCTCGCCGACAGGGGAAACCCTTTCCACCCTGGCCGAAGAACCGGCGACGGTCCAGCGGAAAGACATATTGAAAGACCTTATATCGCCTTTTTCGTCCACGAAGCTAACCAAAGCTTCATAGACTTGAGGCCTCTCCGCTTTGGGAAGGTAAAATTCAACTATTTTTTCTTCTCCAGCTTCAAAGGGAATAGGTTGGTCCATTATTTCCACAACTCTCCTGCCGTTGAGCGGACTTCCGTAGACAAAAAATTCTTTCCATTCTATCCGCGGAAAAACGAAAAAATTTTCCGCCCCCAGATTCTTGAGCTTGCAGCTTATCTTCGGAGCCTCGTCGGGATTGAAAATCGGGCCGGATGTGTTGGAATATTTTTTCCCGCCGCTTTTTATGAAATAGCAATTTTCTTGGTCAAAGTTGATGAAACCGTTTTTATATAATTTGCCTTCTTTGTAATTATAGCCGAAATTGGAGATAATTTTATCCGCCGTTCCCAATCCCCGCCCGTCCGAATATACGTAGCTGACGATGAGATTGTAATCGTTCAAAGGGGCGTACGGGCTTATCGGCAAAAACAAATCAATCGTTTTTTCTTCCAAGGGCTTTAAGGAAATGTAGTCGGGACCGCCGTCTCCTTCTGCGGCCGAGACAATCAAAGAGGATGGAGAGAAATCTGGATTTTTTGGCTTAACCAAAGGGTTGGTTTCCTGCAGGCGAACGAGATAGGTGGAAGGGTAAGTTTCCGTCTCGGAGCCGGGGTTGGCCAAAACCGCGCTGATATTTATCCCGCCTTTTGCCGGCTCGGATCGCAAACTTTTTATCTCTATCCTGTCCGGCCGCCTCATCGTCTCCGCCGCGAAAGCAAAATTAAAACCGGCCGCCGCGATAAATAAAACGACTGCGAAAAGAAAAAATGATTTTTTTGCCATAATTTATCCCTTTGATAATTAAATTTGATAATATGATTAACTTTTATTTTTATTTATTATACCACAATCAAAATTTATCAAAGCTTGAGTTATCCACAGCTCGTTGAAGTCCTGTGTCGACGAGAATCACCTATAGAATTTTTTTCCGCCGCTAATATAAACTATGAAAATAAGCAGAATTCCGGCCGGAATGGAAAACAATTGATATGAAATGGGCAGGGTGCCGAGATAGGCAAAAATAAAAGCGAAAGGAGTTATGCCGATAATCGTGGCCAGCGTGTACTTTTTCCAACTCAAGACACTAAAAATACTCAAAGCGTAACTCAAAAGGTCAACCGGTATCATGACCCTCAAAACAACGACCGACCAAAACATTTTCTCTTGAGGAATGCGCTTATGAATCTTTTCAAGATTATGAACGGAAACAAATTTTCGCGCCAAAGGCAATCCATACTTGCGCCCAATGGCGAAAGCGATGAGCGACCCGACTGTCCAGCCTAAAATGCTAAGGATGGCCGTTACGGCAAAACCCCAGACGTTGGCGGCGATCGGTATCAAAGGAGCGGCGCTCACTGGAGCCGCCACTGTGGCTATTATAGCTATAACAACATAAGCAATCATTCCAAAAACTCCCCCTCTTTCCACAAAAATTTTCGCCTCCTCGCCGTACTTCTGGGAATAAAAAGCGGAAATGATAAAAAGAGCGGTGATAATCGCGACAGGAGCAATGGTTTTGATTTTATTTTCCATAGTTTCCACTATTTAACCATAACACAATACGCAAAATATTTGTCAGCTCAATTCTGCGAGCAAAAAAAGAAAAAGCCAACTTTTTGATGAAAGCTGGCTTTAACTATCGGAAAAAGAATCAACATATCGCAATCTCACCTTTTTCAGTAATGTCTTTTGAAAAGGCCTATATTCGGTTTCTCCTATTATTTTCTTGCCGGCTAAAACAATCGGCAACCATTCCCTGTCCGCGGGCATCATATCATCCAACGGCAACTCTTTTTTCTCAAACCAAGTCGGATTTGCCATTTCGTCCGTCGGCTGAAAATCGCCTTCCCATTGATGAAGCAAAAAGACATGAACACGGCAAACGAAAACATTCCCGTCAATTTTAGTATTTTTAAAATCAATAATCGCCATTTTTTCAAGGGCGTTCGGAAACGCTTTTACTCTGGCTTCTTCTTCTAGCTCCCTTAGTACGGACTGTTCCGGAGTTTCTCCATCGTCAATTCCTCCTCCATATCCGTTCCAACAATCTTTTCCAATTTTTTTCATCTTCAAACCAAGAAGAATTTTATCTTCTTTAACAGGAAAACAAAGCGTGGCATTTAATAAAACTTTTTCCTTTCGCATATTTTTTCTCCTTTAGTTTTGTTGTTTATTTTTATTATTTTATTTAAAAGAGCTCCAAACACTATTGATTAAAATATAAGTTTTTGTGTTTGTTATGTCAAATTCTGCGGGACCTGGACTCGAACCAAGATACTCGCCTTCAAAGGGCGATGTCCTACCATTAGACGATCCCGCAATGTTCCGGCAATACTTTAACACATTTGCCGGAAAAATTAAAGGCGTTTATTCTCGGATAAACGCCTACTTACCATCGCCGATTATCGCCAATAAGGCAAGTTCCAGCGGCGTTTGGGGCAAGTAAGAACGGGAGCGGGTTTCGTAATATTCCAGCATTATTTTCAGAGCCCTTTCCAGCTCGCCCGGTTTGGCCGCGTCTTTGAGTTTCTCTAAAAACTTGAATTCGTTTTCGCCAGACGAATCTTGAATTTGTTTTTTCATCGCCGGAGCCAGTTTGAGCAAAATGGCCGAACGCAAATCCCTTAAAATCATTTTATATAATATTTTTATGTCAATGTTTTTCTCCATTCCGGCTTGAATGGCTTCCAATCCTGTTTCCGCTTTTTTTTCCATAACGGCGGTAAGAAATTTTTCTGTCAATTCTCTCGGCGGGGCGGACAAAAATCGGCGGGCGGCTTCTTCTGTGATTTTCTTCTCGCCTGAAGAAATTATCTGATCCAAAATCCCTTGCGCGTCGCGGAACGACCCCTCGGCGCAAAGAGCGATAAGACCGGCCGTCCCGTCGTCTATTTCAAAGCCTTCTTTTTTGGCGATATTTTTCAAAGCCTTTCTTAACACTTCTTCGGAAATTTTGCGGAAAGAAAAATTCTGACAGCGGGAAATTATCGTTTCCGGCACTTTGTCCAGTTCCGTGGTGGCTAAGATGAAAATGGCGTGCTTGGGCGGTTCTTCCAAAGTTTTAAGCAGCGCGTTGAAGGCTTCTTTGGTCAGCATATGCGCCTCGTCTATGATGTAGACTTTGACTTGACCATGCATTGGAGAAAATCTAACGGCTTCCCTTAACGCCCGTATCTCGTCTATGCCTCGCGAAGACGCGGCATCAATTTCTATAAGGTCAACATCGGAGCATCCCGCTTCTTTGGCCAAAATTCTGGCTAAACTCGTCTTGCCTGTCCCGCGAGAGCCGGAGAAAAGATAAGCGTGAGAAATTCGCCCCGTCTTGACGGCGTTTTTCAAAATCGGAACGATATGATCCTGCCCCAAAACTTCCTCAAAGCTCTGCGGCCGATATTTGCGATAAAGAACTACTTTGGACATTGTTTTTATTTAATTATTTTTCCAATACCCTTACCACCCCATTATCCGCGTCCACTTCCACCAAATCGCCGTCCTTAAGAACTTTTGTGGCGATTTTGGTGCCGACGACGCAGGGAATGTTAAATTCTCTGGCGAGCAAGGCGGCATGACACAGAATTCCTCCTTCGTTTGTAATTATTGCGCCGGAATTTTTTATTTGTAAATTAAATTGCGGTCTGGTCATGTGAGTAACAAGAACATCGCCCACTTTTACATCTTTTAAGTTGTTTAAATCCGTTACTAATCTTACCTTTCCTTTATATACACCTTTGGTTGCAGACAACCCTTTAAATTCTTTGATTAAATTATCGGCGTGCTTTTGTTTATCCTCTATAATTTTTTCCAATTTTTCTGTTTCACTCGGCGACAAGATAAAGCGCCGACCGCCAAAAAACAACAAACTTATTCCGCTTAACATTTTAACTTTTTCGTTGATAATTTCATCATACAAAAAATTTGTTATTTTTAATTTTTTAAAATAATTCTCTACTTTTGGAATAATTAGTTCGTTGTATTTATAAGCGGATTTTAAAATATCTACCGCGCGATGATCATGATCTTTATTGATTGTTTTTATTTTTGATAAATAATCGCCGCCCCAATAAACCGCCTGATGAAGAGCGTAAAAATTTTTATAATTAATAAAGAACGATTTGGCTTTATTTTTAAAATCAACTGTTTTTTTATTTTCTTTCAAAAAAACATTAAACCAATCAGTCAATTTGATTAATTTTTTTGATAAATTTTTAGCGTATTTTTCATCGCGCCGGCAACGCAACGCTATTACTTTTGAAAACTCGGAGTTTTCCTTTTCGGATCTATAAAGACTGACTTGATTGTTTTTAATTGACCAAAAGGTATAAAATACTACTCCGAAATTTTTTTTAATAACAACGGATTGAGATTCGCCAAAAATTGAACAACTCAACAACGATAAATCTCTTACGACCATAAATAAATCCTCTGGAGTTTTTTTAATTATTTTATCTAATTCTTTTTTATTCATAACTGTTTTAAAATTTTTTTTCTACATCTTTGGCAATTTTAGACAGTTCATTTAATCTTTGGAAATCCAGCTCATATTGCCGCCCCCTAAACACAAATTTTATATTTTTTTTGCCTTCTTCATCGTTCTCAACAATAATTTCAAATCCTTCGTTAAATGCTAACGACCCTCCAATTTCCTCTATACTTTTAAATCCTCTGATTTTTTGACCGTTGACATCTCTCACCAAAGCTTCTTTTAAAAAAGCGGCTAGGTTTAGATCGTGAGTATCGTTAATCATCTGAATATCAGAATTGGAACGCAATCTGTCTGCCATTTTTATATATGTTTCCACTCGTTTAGCCATAATGGCCGCTGTTTCAACAGGAGACATTGTGCTTTCATCCGGTCTTTGCTCGCTAAAACTTAAATAATAATCAGTTGCCCAATTTTCATATTTTTCCATTTTTTCCTTTTTTTCTTCTTCTTGAAGTTCTTTGAAGCCATTCCCCAACATTTCTTTTTTAGCTTTCATCAAGTTGTTAAAAAAAACTCCGTTTTTGTCATAATAAAAACTTAATTCTTTTTCTATTCTGTGCTTCATTTTTTTCTCTGTCGGTGAAGCGAAAACTATCAGTTCGGCTGATTCTTTTGTTCTGTCAGTATCGCTACTATAAGCTTTTATCAAATCTTTTTCATCCAATTTTCTGCCAATTTCTAAGCTTTCTCTCCTTCCTCTCTCGGTCAAACCGGTATCAGCAGCGGTCATATCTGTTTCTTTTTCTCCATGGCGCAAAAAAATAGCGTGTATCTTAACATTTTTACCATACTTGTTTTCTATATTTTCCGAGAGATTTTTTGTTTCAAAATTTTCCATATTATTTTCCCGCTCTTTCCAATATCCTCACCACTCCGTTATCCGCAATCCACTTCCACCAAATCGCCGTCGTGGAGAACTTTTGTGGCTATTTTTGTGCCTATGACGCAAAATTTGTTCATTTCGCGAGCGGAAATCGCCGCATGGGAAGTTACACCCCCTTCATCGGTAATAAATCCCAATGCGCGGACCATCGCGGGAATATATTCAGGTGTGGTCATCGTCGCTACAAGTATTTCTCCCTTCTTAACTTTTGAGCATTCTTTTGGTGAATATAAAACTTTGACATGAGCAATGTATTTTGTTTCCGATCCACGACAGGCAATCTTGCCTTGAATATCCACTTTTTGCAATTGTCGTTCTTGCTGTTCGATAATCTTCTTTATTTTTTTCAATTCTGATCCAGTGGTAATACGAATATTCCCCTTTTCAGAAATTGTCATAAATTCGTGGGCCATTCGTTGCTCGGAAATTTTTTTAAGCGCTTTAGATTTTTTATCAAGATCCTTTAATTCATGCATAAAAAGATGTTTTAGATTAATGACGGGAAGTTCATATCGCTTTTCAAGCTCGGAAAGAATTTGACGATATTGAAAGAAGAGTTGAAATTCCAGCTTTTTGCGTTCATCTGTCCATACCGCAGTACAGCGCAAAATATGAACTAATTTCTTTTCTTCTTTGCTAAAATTTTTTCTTCCCAGAATCTCTTTTGATTTTTGCTTTAATTTCTTGTCTCGCTTTAACATTTGATCATACCTCATCTTTTCTTCGTTGATATTTCCGCGGCATTCCTTAATGCGATTCGTAAAATACTTATTGTCCCAAATATCAGGACCGTCATAACCAAAAGGTATCCAATAGTATTCATCAGCTAAAAGTTTGGCTAATTTTTCGGCTGGCTCGTTTTTAAAAGCTGATTCAAAAACATCTTTCTCCATTTGATTTACCAAGGTTTTTTCCTCAGGTAATGAAATTATGTCCAAGTCTTCGCCGTAAAGTTTTAACCGCGCGCTGATTTTTTGTTTAACGGCATCACCGGCGGCATACCAGGCAAAAAGACTGGCCGCATAGTATTCCATTAAAAGCGCGCGAATTTTTTCAGCAAGATTAATTAAATTTTGAAAAGACAGTTTGTTCAAGTTTGTTTCTTTTAATTCAATCAGCAATAAATTGATTTCTTTTTTTGTTTTTTTCTCAATATTTTCAAAATACCCTTTTTGATTGATTAGTTTTTCTGCTATGTATTCGCCCATTTTGATCCACTCAAATTTCAGAACAATGCCATTCATTCGACCATCAATAAAACGATTGTATAAAACACTCAATGCCTTACCGTAATTTTCTTTTATGGCTTGACTTGTTTGCAGGACTGCGTTCCAATAAACCGGAGCAAGAGCTCTCGGTCTGTCTCTTAGTATGAGGAGTTCTTCTGCGTCAGGCGAAACTTCATCAACACCCAACGTCGTTATCGGCCTTGACTGCGTTATATAAAATTTGTTATTTTCAAAAGCCCATTCTATGTCTTGAGGAAAGCCGTAATGATTTTCTATCCGTATAATCAGTTCGGAAAGTTCCAGAATTTGATCGTCGGTCAGTTTTTGTTTTTCGCCTTTTTCTGGGGGAATGTTTTGCCATTCGTTTCCGCCTTCTTTGAGTTTTCTGTAAATGCCTCTTTCTTGAAGGGGAATATTTTTGTCTATGATTCTTCTCGGGTTTTTCTCAATCACGTAAGAGTCGGGGGTGATTTGGCCGGAAACGATGGCTTCGCCTAAGCCGTAGCCGGCTTCTATAATCATTTGATTTCTGTCTTGAGTCACGGGATGAACGGAAAAAGCAATGCCGGAGACTTCGGATTCAATCATTTTTTGAATGACGACGGCCACCGATATTTTGCTGTTATGCAAACCTTTCTCAAACCGGTAGAAGACGGCTCGGGGGGTGAACAGCGACGCCCAGCATTTTTGAACATTGGTCAAGAGAGTTTTTTCGGTGGTGTTCAGGAAAGTGTCCAGTTGTCCCGCCCAAGCGGCGGAAGAAGAATCTTCGGCGGTGGCGCTTGACCGCACGGCCACAAATTTTGTTTTTAATTTCTTGAATTCTTTTGTTATTTCTTCCTTGATGTCTTGGGGCATTTTGGCTTTAAGAATCAAATCTTTTATCTTTTCGGAAGCGTTTTCCACGGTACGCATTTCTTTATGGTTGACGGCATGAAGAATAGAGTCTATTTCCACGTTCAGATCGGCGCTTTCCAAGAACTTTTCAAAAGCGGCGGAAAGGACGACGAAGCCGGGCGGAACGGGAATGTTCGCCCGAGTCATTCCGCACAAGGAAGCGCCTTTGCCTCCGGCGATGGAAGCGTCGCTTCTAGTTATCTTTTTGAAATCTCGAACCATCTCCATAATTATTCGTATCTTATCAGTATTAACTTTTTTTACAAACAAAAATCCCGCAAAAACTTTCTTCCAAAATCCCCTTTTCGCAAATTAGACTTTACCAGCGATAGCAAATATACCTTAATTTTGATTTTCGTTTATTTTATTTGAAATCAGGCAGAGCCAGCGCCAGATGTTCCAGAATCATTTTAGCCGACACTCCTCGGTCGGAGATAAATTGCCGGCTTCGGGACAATTCTTCCAGAGCGGTTGAGATTTTTTTACCTTTGTCCGGCGATCTTAATTCTTTTTCCAATAAAAACTCCAGGCTGTTTAAAAACTGAACGGCTTTTTGTTTGTTCGCGACCGATTCCGAAAGTAATTCATTTTCCTCGCCGCTTTTCGCGGACAGTTTTTTTGCCATTTCCAATCTCTTGTTGGGCAAAGCGGTCAAAAATTTCCGGCCGGCTTCAAGCAAATCTTTCTCTAACTTTTCTTTATCGGAAGAAACATCAATAACCGTCAACCTTGAACGAAGAGTCGGTATGACATTATCCACCGACGAAACGATGATGAAAAAATGGATTTTCTCGCCCGGTTCTTCCAAAGTTTTCAAAAGCGCGTTGGACGATTCCATATTGAAGGAAAAAACTTCCATCACCAAAACTTTCCCTCGGCCGGAAAAAGATTTCGTGGTCGCCCAGCTCGTCAGATTATGGCTGTCGTTTATGCCGAATAGTCCGTATCGCCTGAATGAAAAGTCCGGATGAGATCCCAAATTATCTTCCAAAAGTATCGCTCTAGCCGCTTCCTCGGCCATTTTCTTGCCGACTTCCCCGTCCCCGCACAGCAAATAAGCGTGATGAAATTCCTTTTTCTCAATATGGGCTTTTAGAACTGGATGCATAAAATAACTACTTTTTGGCGATGATACTTTTCTTGTAGGTGTCCAAGTGGTCCAGAGCCAAACCGGCGCCTTTGGCCACGCAAAGCAGGGCGTCGTCGGCCACACGGGCCTTGACGCCGGTGGAGCGGAAAACCAGCTCGTCCAAATTTCTCAAAAGCGAAGATCCGCCGGTCAGCGTAATGCCGTTATCTATGATGTCCGAGGCAAGCTCGGGCGGAGTTTCCTGCAAGACATTTTTGATGACCTTCATCATATCTTTGAGTTCGGACTCAATCGCTTTTACCACTTCGTTGGTGGTTATTTCCGCCGTTCGGGGCAAGCCGGTGAGAAAGTCGCGGCCTTTTATTTTGTAGACCATTTCTTCGTCCACCAAAACCGCCGAACCGATTTTTATTTTTATGTCTTCGGCCGTCCTGTCGCCGATAAACAGATTGAAATTTTTCTTGATGTAATCGGCGATGGCCTGATTGATCTTGTCTCCGGCGCACTTCAGCGACGCGGAAGCGACGATGCCTCCCAAAGAAATAACGGCCGCGTCCGTCGTTCCCCCGCCGATGTCAACCACCATGTGCCCTATCGGCTCTTGGATGGAAATACCGGCGCCGATGGCGGCCAAAATCGGTTCTTTCATCACATAAGCCGCTTTGGCTCCGGCTTTTACGGCGGCTTCCACCACCGCCCTTCTTTCGGTGGAAGAAACGCCGGCCGGCACGGAAACCAGCACTTCCGGTTTGGCAAAACTCCATTTCCCCATCGCTTTGGAAATAAAATATTTCAGCATCGCTTCCGTCACTCTGTAGTCGGCTATAACTCCGTCTTTCATCGGCCGATAAGCGGTAATAGTGTCCGGAGTCCGGCCGACCATCGCTCTGGCTTCGTCTCCCACCGCCATAACTTTATTGTCCGGCAAAGAAATGGCCACCACGGACGGCTCGTTTAAAACCACCCCCTTGCCGGGAACGAAAACCAGCGTGTTGGCCGTCCCTAAATCAATGCCTAATTTTTTATTGAAAAATCCCATATTGCAATCTAAAATCTCAAATCTAAAAAATAAAATCTGTTTCTATTTTTAAATTATTCCTCTACCCTCTCTATATCCGCTCCGATGCTTTTTAATCTCCCGCAAATGTCTTCGTAGCCTCTTTCTATAGTATACGTATTTTTTAGCGCAGATTGGCCTTTGGCGGCAAGCATAGCTATCAGTATTATGGCAGAAGGACGCAAGGCGGGCAAACAAGTGATTTCCACCGGTTTAAATTCCGTCGGCCCTTTTATAAAAACACGGTGAGTGTCGGCCAAATCTATTTTGGCCCCCAAGCGGTTTAATTCCGTGTAATATGTGGCCCGATTCTCATAAACCCAGTCATGAATTAAAGTTTCTCCTTTGGCTTGAGCGGCGATGGGGACGAAAAACGGCAAGTTGTCTATGTTGAGCCCCGGGTATGGCCGACCGTAAATTTTTTCTTCCGGCGCGATAATTTCCGAAGGATATGTTTTTATGTCCGCCAGCCGGGCGAACCCGTTCTCCGATTTGTATTCTCTGACAATCTTGTATTTGAATCCCATTTTTTCCAACTTGAACAATTCCAGCTCCAAAAAATCCAACGAGCATCGCCTGATAACAATTGACGATTTCGTCACGATTGCCGCAGTCAAAAAAAACATCGCTTCTATCGGATCTTCGCTTAATTGAAAAAAATATTCTCGGTTGATATTTTCCTTGCCAAAAATGGTCAAAGTAGTCGTTCTTATTCCTTCCATTTTCACGCCCAAACCGGCCAGAAAATGACACAAATCTTGGACTTGATAATTGGCCGAAGCGAATTTGATAACCGTTTTTCCGCCGATAAGCGCCGCCGCCAAAATGGCGTTTTCCGTCGCTGTGTCGCCAGATTCGTACATTATTACGTTTTCGCAAGGAGTCATCCTGCTCCGGCTGATTTCGTATTCGTTTTCCTTAACTTTTATTTTTATCCCGAATTTTTCCAGCGCGTAAAGATGAGGCGTAACCGTTCTCTTGCCCAGCTTACAGCCGCCGGAAAAAGGCAAAGAAAATTTTTTGAATTTATGGACTAATATGCCGATAAGCAATATCATTATTCTGGTTTTCAAAGCGGCTTCAACGTCCAATTTTTCCAATTTTAATTTTTCGGGCGGAGACACTTTCAAGGTCTTGCCTTGCCAAGCCGTTTTTACCCCGATGCTTTCCAAAATTTCAATTATTCTGAAAACTTCTTCTATTTTTGGCAGATTGATTATTGTGGTCTTGCCGTCATTTAAAAGAGAGGCCAGCAAAATCGCCACCGCCGAATTTTTGGAAGAATTGACCGCTATTTCTCCTTTCAATTTTTTCCCGCCGTTGATTACGTAATTTGTCACAAAACAATAATAATGTTTTTGAATTTTTTTACAAACAAAAATCCAACAAAAACTTTCTTCCAAAATCCCCTTTTCACAAATTAGACTTTACCAGCGATAGCAAATATACCTTAATTTTATTCGTTGCCAGATTTCCTAAATCTAATCTAGTTTTAATTCAGTTTAAAATGGTTAATCAAATGCAATTCGTTATCCAACGAATCAGCGATAATGAATCTGACATATTTTCTAATGTTATAAAATTCAATAATATATTCTATTTCGTTTTTGCAATCGTAAGGCTGAACAAAAACGCTTTTTTGATATTCAAAAAAATCAAGATTTTTAAGATGATGCCGTATGGCTTCTCTTATTTTCTTTTTCTTTTCCGGTATGTCAAAAAGAACAATCCTCCACCTTTTGTCCCATTTTTGGGCTTTTTTAATCTTCATTTCATCAATTTGATAAGTTAAAGCTTTTCTTTTGCCATTCTCGGTTAAAACAATCGTTAAAGATCCGTCGTTGTTCTCTTTTTGTTCTAGCATTTTTGATTTATACAAATCGACAATGGCGTTTTTGAGAGCTTGACGGTCAATTTCGGCGTAACCTTTGCCTATGGCTTTTAACGTCCTAAAATATTGACGCGGATTTCTAGAAAGAGATAGTGTTAATCCGCCCATAAGCAAGAGGAGCAGTTTTTGTTGATTTTTTCCCAGTCTTTGCGACATATAACAATTATACTATACTTGCTATCGCTGGTAAACTAAAATTTTAAAAATAGAAAAAGAAATGATACAATGGATGAAATATCAGCCCAAAAAACCGACATCGTAAGTCGGTTTAAAAAATAAAATGAAAATAATTGATGTTATACCGATAGCCAAAGGAATCCCCCAAGAAAAACTTTCCTATTTCACCTCCAAAGACGTTTCCGTCGGCGCGCTAGTTTCCGTCCCCGTCAGAAAAAAAGAAATTCCCGCCATTGTTAGCGCCGTGTCCGACGCCAAAGAATCAAAAATCAACCTTAAAAGTTCCGATTTCTCCATAAAACCGATCAAGTCGGTTATTTCCGCCAACTTAATAACGCCGGAATTTCTGGAAGCCTGCCAAGAGATTGCCACGTATTATCTCTCCGCGCTTGGCTCCGTAATAAAAGATTTTGTTCCGCAAGTGATACTGGAAGGCGATTTTAAACCAACAATACACAAAATAACCGCGCAAGCGTGTAGTGGACGCGAAATTATCGTCATTCAATCTCAATATGAAGAAAGAATTCATCATTACAAAAGTGTTGTCAGAGAAGAATTAGCCAAGAACAAATCTATTTTCTTGTGTCTGCCGACCGTCGCCGATATGGAAAATATCGCCGTTGAATTGGGGCGAGGAATAGAAAAATATGTCTTTGTCTTGTCCGGAAAAATGCCAAAGAAAAAAATGGCGGAGGAATGGAAAAAGATTGTTGAAGAAAAACATCCAGTTTTGATAATCGCCACCAAGCTGTTCCTGTCTATTCCCAGGCGCGATTTTGGCGCCATAATAATAGACAAAGAAAGTTCTTCAGCTTACAAAAACCAAAAAAAACCCTACACCGACGCCAGAAAAGCGGCCGAGATAATAAGCGATAAAATAAAAGCCAGGCTTATTTTCGGCGACGAACTTATTCGGACGGAAACTTTTTACCGGCAGGAGTCCGGCGAATTTTCTCCTTCTTCCGCCCGCCAAGCAAGAATGATTTCATCGGCGGAACAGATAATAATAGACGCCAAAGAATATTTTGAAGAAAAGAAAACAACCGGACGAAAATTTGTTTCCACTCCCCGGCTTATGCGGATAATGGACGAGGCAATCGCCAAAAACGAAAAAATAATAATATTTGCCAACCGCAAAGGTTATAGTCCGACGACAATATGCGCCGATTGCCACCGGACGATACTGTGCGGAAAATGCGACACGCCGGTGGTTACGCGAAAAACGGATTTAAAAAACTTCACCCAAAGATGCCACAAGTGCCTTTCCGAACTGCCCGCGCCAGACAGATGCCCTTATTGCAAAAGCTGGCGATTGGAATCTTACGGCATCGGAACACAAACAGTGGCGGAAGAAATGAGAGGGTTTTTTCCAAGCATTAAAATTTTTGAAATGGACTCCGATTCCGTCCCCAACGAAAAAACGGGAAAGAAAATCGCCGAAGAATTTTTGGCCTTGCCCGCGGGACAGGCGGGCGGTGGCGGGATTCTTGTTGGAACGGAAATGATTTTTTCTTACGTCAACCGGCCGATTGACCGAGTCGTCGCCATATCGGTTGACGGACTGTTCACTCTGCCGGAATTTAAAATGAACGAAAAAGTTTTCCATCTTCTTTTGAAACTTAAATCATTGGCCAAAAAATCTTTCATAATCCAGACCAGATTCCCCGAGCTGTCTATTTTTGACAATGTTTTAAGAGGAAACATTTCCGGATTTTACAAAGAAGAAATAGAAAGCCGCAAAATTTTCCAATATCCGCCGTTCAAACTGCTGATAAAAATTACCAAAGAGGGAAAAAACGAAAGCCAGTTAAACAAAGAAATAGACACCCTGCAAAAAGTTCTGGATGAATGGAAGCCGACAAGCTATCCGGCCTTTATCCCGAAAATAAAAAATTTATACATAAAACATATTTTGCTTAAAATTGGCCTAGCTTCCTGGCCCAAAGGTCAAGAAAAATTATCCCGAATTTTATCTTCCCTGCCCCCATCCTGGAAAATAGACATCGGCCCTGAAAGTTTGCTGTAAAAAAAGAAATGCCCACAAGGTTTTACCTTGTGGGCATAAAATAAAAAAAATAACTTCATCAAAACTTAAAGATTAAAGATTTTCGCTTAATGAAAGGCTTTTACTTCATCAATATGTTTTAACAAAGCCTCGGCATGATCAGGCAATATTTGTTTTTCCTCAATCATTTGCCTGATTTCAAAAAGGGTGAACAATCCCACCCTTTCAATTTCAGCCTTAGCGATAAAATCACCGCTAAAATACTTTGCCTTTAGCACGATAAAATCGTGCCTCGGTTTCGATATTTTAAAAAATTCTTTTTCGGGGTATTCAACAACAACCCCGATTTCATCGTTAACCTCCCTCATGACCGTATATTCAGGTCTTAAAACACCGTTTTCTTTATCAATCTCTTTAGGTCTACCTCCGGGCAATTTCCACATTTTTTTTGGAAAATTGCCTTTTTCAATCACTAAAGGAATCCCCTTTTGCATACCCGTTACCACAACAAATGCTGCATAATCTCTTTTTGGTTCAACAAAGCCTGTTATTATTGCCATTTGCAACCGCCTTTCTTCAAAAAAGTTTTAGAAATTACAATTGTTAAGTATCAAGATTTTTTCGCCCATCTTTTATTCTGCTTTCAAGCTTATCATAAATAGTTTTATTTGTCAATATATACTGGTAGCTCTAAAAATTGCTAGAATATGCCCAATGACAACCATAGTTCAAACGGGCGATAAGGTTTTAAGAGAAACGGCCGAAGAAATCAGTTTGGCCGAGATTAAGACGCAAAAAATAAAGGGTATTTTAAAAAAAATGACTGACGCTCTTTCAACTGCCAAAGACGGCGTGGCTCTTGCCGCGCCCCAAATCGGCGTACCGCTCCGAATTTTTATCGTTTTGAAAGAATACACAGAAAATAAAACCGCCCAAGAAATGAAAGAAAACCAAGAAAAAAAAGAAAAATCGCCCAAGCAAAACAAACCTGAAGCAGTAGTTTTTATAAACCCGAAAATCACGAAAATTTCCAAGAAAAAACAAACCGTAAGGGAGGGCTGTCTTAGTGTCGTTGGAATGTTTGGCGCAATCACAAGAGCCGAAAAAGTTACCCTAGAAGCTTATAATGAAAACGGCGAAAAATTTTCTCGTGGCGCCTCCGGCCTGCTCGCCCAAATATTCCAGCACGAAATGGACCACTTAAACGGCATACTATTTACCGACACTGCTTATAATTTAGAAAAAATAGAAACAAAATGAGTAATCTTAATTTCGCCTTTTTTGGCACTTCGGAATTTTCGGTGAAAATTTTGGAAAAACTGATTGAGAACGGCTATGTTCCCAGTCTTATCATTACCGCTCCGGACAAACCGCAAGGCCGGAAAATGATTATGACTCCCCCGCCCGTGAAAGTCTTTGCTCAAACGCATAATCTTAAAATTGACCAGCCGGAGCGTTTGGCGGTTAAACCGCCAAGTGGCGGTTTAACCGCCAAACCGTTCGACTTATTCATCGTCGCTTCTTACGGCAAAATCATCCCGAAATCAATTTTGGATATTCCAAAATTTGGCGCGCTTAATGTCCATCCGTCATTATTGCCGAAATTCAGAGGCCCGTCGCCCATTCAATCTTTCATTTTAAGCGGAGAAAAAAAAACCGGAGTAACTATTATGCTTATGGATGAACAAGTTGACCACGGACCAATTCTTGCAAAACAAGAATTGGAATTTTCAAAAATAAATGCAAAAGAGCTAGAAGAAAAGTTGGCGGAATTGGGCGGGCAAATGCTCGTTGACACAATCCCTAAATGGATAAACGGAGAAATAAAAGCCGAAAAACAAGACCACAGCCAAGCGACTTTTACCAAAAAAATAAATAAAGAAGAAGGTTTTGTTGATTTGGAAAAAGATAATCCTGAACTTATTTACAAAAAATTTATCGCCTTCCAACCATGGCCGGGAATTTATTATTTCGCTCAAAAAAATAATCAAAAAACCCGCGTCATAATCACCGATATGGAATTTAAAAACGGCCGTCTCTTGATTAAGAAAGTGAAACCGGAGGGAAAAAACGAAATGGATTACGGAAAGTTTATAAAGTCACAGTTGTATGTCTTCGTTTAAACTTATGAGCGGCACGAAAGCGAAGCCGGGATAAATGCTTTCTTCAAACTCATTTTCGCCTTTTTTGACAAGCAAATGAATCGCATCTTTGACAGGCGCGACTATTTTGCCGCCGATTTTGAACTGTTCTTTCCATGCTGTTGGCAATTCCAGACCTGATGCCGCCGATACTATCCTGTCAAAAGGCGCTTTTTCAGAAAAACCTTTGACGGCGTTAAAAGAATGAAACTCAACTATTCCGTTTTTTATAAATCCGTACTTGGCTACATTTTTCCGGCCAAAGGCCATTAACTCGGGAATCAATTCCGCGGCGATAACTTTGCCCCGCCCGTCGCCGCCGGAAACTATATGAGCCAGCAAGGCCGTCTGCCAACCTGAACCGGAGCCGACTTCCAAAATTTTATCGCCAACTTGGGGCTGAAGCAACTCCAACATAAAAGCTACCGTCAGCGGCTGGGAAATTGTCTGCCCGTAACCTATCGGCAAGGGAGTGTTAAGATAAGCTTTGTCCTTCAATTCTTCCGGGACAAAATCCTTCCGGTCCACCTTTTCAAAGGCTTCAATAATAGAAGGGGTTTTCAAAATCCCCTCTTCCATCAGCTCTTTAATGAGATATTTCATAGAGAAATTCAATCAACGATGGTTATGGATTCTATCGTCACATTTTCTATGGGGTGGTCATTTTTTGTTTTGTCTGTGGCGACATTTTCTATTTTGTCCACCACATCTATTCCTTCTATAACTTTACCGAAAACAGTATGCTTGCCGTCCAGCCACGTCGCGCTCTGGGCGGTAACAATGAAAAATTGGCTGCCGTTCGTATTCGGTCCGGCGTTGGCCATAGCCAAAACTCCTCTTGTTATTTTATTGGAATTTATCTCGTCTTTGAAAGCGTAGCCCGGCCCGCCCATTCCGTCGTTTGACCAGTCATCATCTTTGCTGTTCGGGTCGCCGCCTTGGACCATAAAGCCTTTTATTACCCTGTGGAATCTCGTTCCATCATAAAATTTTTCCCTGGACAGCTTTATGAAATTGCCGACCGTTTCCGGCGCGTCTTTGACGAAAAGTTCAATCTTTATTTCGCCCATATTCGTCTTCATAACGGCCCTGGGATTGCCCGTATAGCCGAGACTTTTCACGCTGGCGTCTTTTGATAGTTTATTTTCCATTTTCATAGCGATTTTATAACCGAAAATTGCTCCCAAGGAGCCGAGAATTATAATGATAAATATCAGCCAATGGGCTCCGCCTTTATTCATAAATTTACTTTAAAAACGGGATTAAATTTTTAATCGCGCGGGCGCCTTTTCTGATTAAAGATATTTTCCGGTCTTTGACTTTTTCCAATTCCAATTTTATCTTATCGTGCGCGCCGTCTACAGCTTCATTGACGGTTTCGCCGACGGCCTCTACTCTTACGCCTTTCTCGTAATGCGGAATGTGGATTTGGATTTCCGCCCTGTAAACGCCGCCTCTGAGATGATGACTGGTCGTTCTGCCCACTTCCACCCATGCTTGGACGCTTTCGTCCGTCCTATGGATAAATTTATCCAGCCCGTTCACCCTTTTCTCCGCGTATTCGCGGATAGCTGGAGTCAATTCAAAATTCGTCGCCTTCAAATTTATATTCATAACATTATTATAAATAAAAAAAATATTACGGCAACTTATGCAACCTTTTAAACCCCAAATATCACACATAATTGCGATAGGAATTATGTGTGATATTTGGGGTATTTATGCGACATTTGATAAAAGCTCTGCGACGCTTCCGCAAAATGTTTTGCGGTGGATTTCGCAAAAGCCGTGTTTGATTATTTTTTCAAAATGTTTTTTGGTGCCGTAGCCTTTGTGCTCGTTAAAGCAGTATTCGGGATATTTCTGGTGCATATTCATCATCACCCTGTCTCTTGAAACTTTGGCGATGATGGAACCGGCGGCTATAAGCGGGATTTTCTCGTCTCCTTTTATAACAGTTTCCTGTTCATATTTTTCCGGCGCGTAAAGCGAGCCGTCCAACAAGACCAAATCCGGCTGGCGGGCAAATTTTTCCAAAACTTTTTCCACTCCGTATATCACCGCCTTGCGTATGCCGAACTTATCTATCATTTCATTGCTCACAAAAATATGATGGCATTCAAATTCCGGATTTTCCAGCAGAATTTTAAACCATCCTTCTCTTTTCTTGGCGCTTAATTTTTTGGAATCTTTAATGCCTTCCAAAATTTTTAATTTTTCATTTTTATTTTTAAGTTTTGCCCCCACCGCCCCCACGCAAACCGGCCCGGCCAACGGTCCTCTTCCAGCCTCGTCTATCCCGACGATAAATTTAAAATTATGTTTATATTGTTTATTTTTATTGTTCATAATTTATAATTTAAATTTCCATATTTCATGAATCCAAATCTTACCGTTCCCCAGCGATAGCGTTTTATCGGTAAGATTTTAATTTAACCATAAATTTACAAATTTTTCTTCAAAAATTCAGCAAACACCAATAAATCCTTTTTTTAATATAATCCGAATTTTATTTTCAATTGTTCCTCATTCGTAAAAGATTTTGCTCTGACAAATCTCACAAATGGCCTGATAAGAAAGACTTCGACTATAAAGTCAATCTCGTCTTCGCATTCATAAGGCAAGACGAGCACCGATTTTTGCAATTCCAGAAAGCCTAAATCTTTCAATTTCATTCTCAGCGCTTCTCTGGCTTTTTTGAATCTTTCCGGGATGTCAAAAATAACGATTCGCCATTCCCCGTCCCATTTTGCCGGTTTTTTTATTTCCATTTCGTCCAGTTTGAATTTCAAGGCTTTTTTTTGACCTTCTTTAGTGAGGATAATTTTCACAGAACCGTCTTTGTCTTCTTTGTAGTCAATCAGGCGGTCGTTATAGAATTCACGGACAATGCGGACTAATTTGTTTCTATTTATTTCTTTCCATTCTTTCGCCGCGCCTTTCAAAACCTTAAAATAATTTCTGGGTGACCTTGAAAGACCTAAAACAACTCCTGAAGCCAGAAGTAAAATTATTTTTTCTTTCGTTTCGCTTCTAATCGCCATCCTAATTAAATTATAACTCCTCCAAAATTTAAATCAAAATCTTACCCTTCCCCAGCGATAGCATTTTATCGGTAAGATTTGTTTTAATTTCTAAATTTATTATTTTGTTAAACAAAATAATTTGATATAGTGTTATCATGCCGTCTAAATTCGTCCATCTTCATACGCATTCGCATTATTCCCTGCTGGACGGGCTGATAAAAATTGACGATTTGATAGACGAAGCCGTAAAGCTGGGGATGCCCGCCATCGCCCTGACCGACCACGGCAACATGTACGGAACGATTGAGTTTTACAAAAAATGCCAGAAAGCGGGAATCAAGCCGATAATCGGGGTGGAAACCTACATCGCCCTTGAGTCAATGAGCCAAAAACGCCCGAACATAGACAACAAACGACATCACTTAATCCTTCTGGCCAAAAACGAAACCGGCTACAAAAATCTTTTAAAAATCGTTACCGCCAGCTATTTGGAAGGTTATTATTACAAGCCGAGAGTGGATAAAGAATTTTTAAGAAAACACCACGAAGGGCTTGTCGCCCTTTCCGCCTGCATGGCCGGAGAAGTTTCCAAAATGACAGAAAGGAAAGACCCGGAGAGAGCGGAAAAGGCGGCCAGAGAATACGAAGATATTTTCGGCAAAGGAAATTTTTACATAGAAATAAGCCATCATCCGGAGATAGAAAATCATAGCGATATCCAAAAAGAACTTATTAAGTTGGCCAAAAAAACAAACATCCCGCTTGTTGCGACTCAAGACGTTCATTATTTAAAACCTGAAGACGCTATGGCTCAAGACATCTTGGTGGCTATCCAAACTAACGCCGAAATGGCCGACGCCAACCGCCTCACGATGAAACTGGACGACTTCTCCATGAAATCCGGAGAGGAAATGGAAAAATTATTCAAAGACAATCCGGACGCGGTAGAAAACACATTCAAAATCGCCGAGATGTGCGACATCAAATTAAATTTGGGCAAATGGGTTTTCCCTAAACTGGAATTGGAAGGAAACAAAAATCCGGAAGAATATCTTATTGAAAACGCGAGACATAATTATTCAAAAATATTCGGCGCGGATGACGCCAACGGAGAAGTCAAAAAAAGATTGGAATACGAACTGGAAGTGATAACTTCCAAAGGCTACGCCCCTTATTTCTTGATAGTGGCCGACCTGATAAACTTCGCCCGAAGCCAGAAAATAATGACCAACACCAGAGGCTCCGCCGCCGGCTCCGTCGTCTCTTACGTTCTGGGCATCACCAACGTGGACCCGATAAAATACGCCCTGCCTTTTGAAAGATTTCTCAATCCTTACCGCCCGTCGCCGCCCGATATAGATATGGATTTCGCCGACGACCGAAGAGAAGAAATTTTAGAATACACCAAGCAAAAATACGGCAAAAACCATGTCGCTCAAATCGGCACTTTCGGGACGATGATGGCCAGAGGTTCGGTCAGAGACGTAATCCGCGCTTTGGGCAAACCTTACGAATTGGGCGACAGAATATCCAAACTTATCCCTATGGGCTCGCAAGGATTTCCCATGACCATAGACCAAGCCTTAAGCATCGCGCCGGAACTGGCCGAGATATATAAAAAAGAAAGCGAGGTCAAAGAAATAATAGACATCGCCAAAAAAATAGAGGGCGGAGCGAGGCACGTTTCCGTGCATGCTGCCGGAGTCGTCATCGCGCCGACCGAGCTGACCGATTATGTTCCTCTGCAATTTGAGCCGAATGGAGAAAAAATAATCACCCAGTACGATATGTACTCTGTGGAGGAAGCCGGTTTGCTTAAGATGGACTTTTTGGGAATTAAAAACTTGTCCACTTTGGGAAATTCGGTGGAGTTGGTCAAAAAAAGAAGAGGAATAGAAATAGATATTGAAAAAATCCCGATGGACGACAAAAACACTTTTGAGCATTTAGCCAAAGGGGAAACTATCGGACTCTTCCAGCTAGGCGGAAGCGGAATGACCAGATACTTGAAAGAATTAAGGCCGACGACCGTTACGGACATAATGGCTATGATCGCCCTTTTCCGCCCCGGGCCGATGGCCAACATCCCGACTTACATAAAAAGAAAGCATAAACAGGAACCAATAACCTATCCCGATCCGCGTTTGGAAAAAATTCTGGACAAAACTTACGGCGTCGTCACCTATCAGGACGATGTTCTTCTTATCGCCATTGAGTTGGCCGGGTACAACTGGGATACGGTGGATAAATTCCGCAAAGCCATCGGCAAAAAAATTCCCGAAGAAATGGCCAAGCAGGAAAAGATATTTATAGAAGGCTGCCAAAAGCACGGCGGGCTTTCTCTGCAAAAAGCGGAAGATCTTTGGCAATTATTTGATCCGTTCAAAGGCTATGGTTTCAACAAAGCCCACGCCGCTTCTTACGCCAAAGTGGCTTATCAGACGGCTTATATGAAAGCCAACTACCCGGCCGAATTTATGGCGGCGGTGCTGACGGCCGACGCCGGCGAGGTGGAAAAAATAGCCGAAACGATTGGCGAATGCGTCCGGATGAAACTGCCTGTTCTGCCTCCGGACGTCAACGAGAGTTTTGGGGATTTTACCGTGATTAAAACCCGCCTGCCGGACGGACAGGTAAAAGAAGATGAAGGCATCCGTTTCGGCCTTTACACGATAAAAAATCTCGGCAAAGAAATCGCCGAAGCGATTATCAATGAAAGGTTGTCAAAGGGAAGGTATAAATCATTCGCCGATTTTCTGGATCGCGTCCAACACAAAAACTTGAACAAAAAATCATTGGAATCGCTCATAAAATCCGGCGCGATGGACGCCTTCGGCGAGAGAAACAAATTTCTTTTCAATATGGAAGACGCTTTGGCTTACAACAAAGAATCAGGCAAAGCCAAGAAAAATCAAAACTCGCTTTTTGCTTTGATGGCGGACGGCGCCAGCCTGCCGGAACTGCGTTTCAAAGAAACCGAACCGGCCTCCCAACACGACCGATTGTTGTGGGAAAAAGAATTGCTGGGCTTGTATGTCTCCGGCCACCCTTTGGATAAATTCAAAGACAAGCTGGAAAAGATAAAAACCAAAATCGGCGACATCAAAAACTTGCCGGAAAATATGCCATTGGTAACGGCCGGAATGATAGAAGAAGCCAAGAAAATAAATACCAAGAAGGGCGACCCGATGATATTTATGAAATTATCCGATTATACCGACAGTATTGAAAATGTGGTCTTCCCGAAAATTTTTGAAAAATACGCCTCCATAATCCGCGAAGGCAACTGCGTCGCCGTCAAAGGCCGTCACTCTATTCGCAACGGCGAACATTCCATACTGGTGGAAGAAATAAAGGAGATGACGGATTGAAATAAAAAAAGCCCAGCGTGTGTCCTTACGCTGGGATTTTTCTTAATTTTATTTTTTTATTTTTTCGTCTGATGTCGTCCTAATTCCGTATGGACACTCTACTTCTTTAGGATTTTATCAGATATATCTCTGTCAATCCTCCAGTCGGCCGAGAAACGCCATTGACTGATTTCAAATCTATAAACATTATACACAAACCCAATTTCTTGTCAAGCTCAAATAAATGCTTTTTTGTGGTATTATATTAAATATGGCTAAAAATAAGGACAATATAGAACAAATTAGACATTCGCTGGCGCATTTGATGGCAATGGCGATTACCGGCAAGCATCCGGAAGTAAAGTTGGGCATTGGACCGACGATTGAAAACGGTTTTTATTATGATTTTGATTTTTCCAGCCTTGACCACTCGCCCACTGAAGAAAAACTGCCTGTTTTGGAAAGTTTTATAAAAGAACTAATCACCCAAGACATCAAGTTTGAAAAAGAAGAAATAACGGCTAAAAAAGCCAAAGAAATTTTCAAAGACCAGCCGTTTAAACTGGAACTTATTGATGAATTGGAAAAAGGGACCCGCCCGCAAACGCCAGAGCGTAGCTATGGCGGGCAAGGAAAAATTTCCATCTACAAATCCGGAGATTTCACCGACCTCTGCGCCGGACCGCATATTGAATCCGCGAAAGAAATTGACCCCGACGCCTTTAAGCTAACCAAAGTAGCCGGCGCTTACTGGAGAGGCAGTGAGAAAAATAAAATGCTGACCAGAATTTATGGCGTGGCTTTTGAGACAAAAAAAGAATTAGACGATTATCTAACGATGATGGAAGAGGCCGAAAAAAGAGACCACAGAAAACTAGGGAAAGAATTGGATTTGTTTTCTTTTCATCAGGAAGGTCCAGGCTTCCCTTTCTGGCATCCGAAAGGAACAATGCTCTACAACGAGCTCAAAAATTTTATTAGAAAAGAGAACGAGAAACGCGGCTACGGAGAAGTAATGACTCCGATTATTTTAAGCAAAGAATTATGGGTGACTTCCGGACATTGGGATAAATTCAGGGACAATATGTATTTTAGTAAAATTGATGAGCAAGAAATGTCCATCAAGCCGATGAATTGTCCGGGCGGTATGCTTATATACAAAGAAGGTATGCGCTCCTACCGCGATTTGCCCCTAAGATATTCCGAGTTTGGCCTTGTGCACAGGCACGAGCTTTCAGGCGTGCTTCACGGTCTCCTGCGGGCGCGGGCTTTTACTCAAGACGACGCTCATTCTTATTGCACGGAAGAACAGCTGAACGATGAAATTATCGGAATGGTGGATTACGCATTGGATATTTATAAAACTTTCAGTTTTAAAGAGTGTGAAATTTTCATAGCCACGAAGCCAGAAAAACATATTGGAAACGATGAAGTGTGGGAATTGGCCACCGACGCGCTTACAAAATCGCTTAAAGAAAAAAAATTGAAATATAAAATAAAAGAAGGCGAAGGCGCATTCTACGGACCAAAAATTGAATTTAACATCAAAGACGCCATCGGCAGAAATTGGCAAATGGGCACGATTCAAGTTGATCTTTCTATGCCCGGAAGATTTAACGCCGAATACATAGACAAAGAAGGCAATAAAAAAACTCCGGTAATGGTGCATCGCGCCATACTGGGTTCACTGGAAAGGTTTATCGGCGTGCTTATTGAGCATTATTCCGGAGCTTTCCCTGTCTGGCTCTCGCCCGTTCAAGCGTTGGTAATTCCCGTCGGCGAAAAATTCAACGATTACGGTGAAAAAGTTTTGAGCGAATTAAAATCCATTGGTATCAGAGCCGAAATAGACGAATCCAATGAAACCTTGGGCAAAAAAATCCGCGCCGGCAAAACTCAAAAAAACCCTTATCTCTTGGTCGTCGGCGAAAAAGAAAAAGAAGCCGGAACTGTCGCCGTCAACTTCCGCGACAAAAAAGAACAGAAAACAATGCCTATTGACCAGTTCGCCGAGCTCGCCAAAAAAGAAATTGAGGAAAAAAATGGGTAAACAGTTTCTAACTGTTTACCCATTTTTATATCAACCTTTAAAGAATTAGTGGACTGGTAAAAGTGTCCACATGTCCGATTTTTGTGTTATGGGAGTTTTATCTCCGTGTTTTCCATAATGGCTGATATACTCTTTAATACCGACAAGATGTTTAAATCTTCCCTCTGGCGCAAGTAAACGAGGTCGTGGGCAAAGGTCTGGTGGTTCGTTAATATTGGAAACATCAACAATTTCAAGTTCCCCCTCCAGTTCTTTTCGACAAAGGATGATTGCCTTTTTACTATCTGCACTATTATCAACAAAAAGTTCATATTTATTCTTCAATTTTACCACCTCCCTTTCCGTGTTTTTAAACACAAAAATTATTTCAAACAACAAATAAAGTTCTGCTTCATTCTTACCCCAAAACCAAAATTTTTGCAAGAAAAAATGTGTATCTTAATTATGCTCCAGCAGGAATAAGCTACACATTTTAAAAACATCAAGATAACAACTTGAATATTTCTTCAATCCAGTCTTGTTAGATATCCAAATTTTGCACCGCTTTGGCGTGAGATTCTATGAAAAGACGGCGGGATTCCACGTTATCCCCCATCAACACTTCAAAAATTTTGTCGGCTTCTTCGGCATCCTTGACGCTGACTTGCTTGAGAATCCTGTTGGACGGATCCATTGTCGTCTCCCAAAGTTCGCTCGGATTCATCTCGCCCAAACCTTTGTATCTTTGGACGGTGTAATTTTCTTTTCCTTTCATCAGCTTGTCTTTTTCGCCGTCGTTATAAGCGTAATTGACATCTTTTCCTTTGAAAATCTTATAAAGCGGCGGCTGGGCGATATATAAATGACCTTGTTCTATAATCGGCGCGTAATACCTGAAAAACAAAGTGAGCAATAAAGTTGTGATGTGCGAGCCGTCCACGTCGGCATCGGTGGCAATTATTATTTTATGGTATCTTAATTTGGAAATATCAAATTCTTCGGCAATGGCCGCGCCAAGCGCTATAACCAAAGCCTTGATTTCCTTGAAAGCCAGCATTTTGTCTATGCTCGTTCTTTCCACATTCAAAATTTTTCCCTTCAAAGGCAAAATCGCCTGCGTTCTTCTATCTCGGCCTTGCTTGCTGGAACCGCCAGCGGAATCCCCCTCAACGATAAACAACTCCGCCTCGCTGGCGTCTCTGGTTTGGCAATCGGCCAATTTGCCCGGCAAAGTCAATCCCTCCAAAACGCCTTTCCTTAATATGCTTTCTTTGGCGGCTTTGGCGGCTTTTCTGGCCTTAAGCGCCAACAAAACCTTGGAAACTATGGTGCGGGCATCTCCCGGGTTTTCTTCCAAATATGAAGCAAAGGCTTCTCCAAAAACGGACTCCACCGCCGTCCTGGCTTCCGGATTGCCGAGCTTGGCCTTGGTTTGCCCTTCAAATTGAGGCTCTCTTAACTTCACCGAAATGACAGCCGTCATTCCTTCTCTTACATCATCGCCGGTAAAATTATCTTCGCTTTCTTTGATGATGTTGTTTTTTCTGGCGTAGTCGTTGATGGTTCTGGTAAGCGCCGTTCTAAAACCAGTTAAGTGCATCCCTCCGTCCGGAGTTTTGATGTTGTTGGCAAAACTTATTTCTTTAATGTCAATTTCTTCCACATATTGAACGGAACTTTCCACCATAATTCCCTCCGCCTCTTTTTCCACGTAAAAAACTTTGTCGTGAATCGGCTTTTCTCCATGATTGAGGTGTTTAACCAAAGACATCAGCCCGCCTTCAAAATAAAAAGTGAACGATTCCGCCGGCAGTTTCAACGAATCCAGATACAAAATTTTGGCGTCGTCTATTTTGCCTTCGTAATCCCTTAAATCCATCACTCTTATCCTTAACTTTTTGACCAAATAAGCCTGCTGGCGGAGGTGGTTTAAAATTGTCTGGTAGTTGAATTTAATTTCTGAAAATATTTTCGGGTCCGGTTCAAAGGTTACGACGGTGCCGCGGTATTCGCTTGGACCGACTTTTTTCACTTTGGCTTGAGGCTCTCCGATTTTGTACTCCTGAATATGCTTGCCTCCGTCTTGGTGAACTTCCACTTTCAGCCAAATGGAAAGAGCGTTGACCACCGAAGCGCCGACGCCGTGCAAACCGCCGGAAATTTTGTACGATTCGCCTCCGAATTTTCCTCCGGCGTGGAGCGTCGTCATCACCGTTTCCAAAGCGGAAACTCCGGTTTGTTTGTGGATACCTACAGGAATGCCTCGTCCGTTATCGGCTACTCTTACCTTGTCGCCGGGCAAAATCGCCACTTCTATCTCGTTGGCAAATCCGCCCATCGCCTCGTCGCGGCTGTTGTCAAAAATTTCCCAAACCAAATGATGAAGCCCGTCCACTCCAGTGGAACCGATATACATTCCCGGCCTTTTGCGCACCGGTTCCAAACCTTCCAGAATATAGATGTCGTCGGCCGTATAATCGCCCTTTTTGCCCTTGTTTTTAGCTGGATTTTCCTTAGCCATATTTTTTTTCATTATAGCATAATTTGAAAAAAAATCACCAAAAGAAAAAGTCAGGGTTTTAATCCTACCTTTTTGTTGAACATTAACTCAATCTACTAAATTTTTCGCAAAGAAATTTCTATCTTTATTTCAAGAAATTCTTTGTAACTGATCCCTCCTTTCCCTAAGTAGTCGTCTTTTATCAAACCAAACTCGCCATGGTAATCGCTTCCTCCTGTAATAATAAGTTTGTGCCTATCTGCGCAATTCAACAAAAATTTTCTATGAGTATCACCATAAGGAGTATATATCTCAATTCCGTCTAACCCTTCGCCCACCATTCGATCAAGAATCGCAGAAAAAATCTTTCTTGGATTTTCATATTTCTCCTTCAACTTCTCCATAGTCTTGGTCGGATGCGCCCAAACAGCGATACCTCCTGAGCGCCTTATGGCATTAATGGCTTTTTTCGTAGAAATATAATTTTCTTTTTCCACAAAATAATCACCGTCCTTCTTTAATTCTTTTCTAGCAATTTCTAGCGCTTCGGACGACTCAACGGAAGTTAATAGACTATTCATCCTAATCGCAATCAACCAATACTTGTTGGTAACATCCGCCGGTAAATTAAAATGGGCTCTTACGCTTTCCACTGTAAAATCCTCTATTCCTTTTTCTTTAAAGAGTTCCAACACAATCTTAATGTATTTAATCCTTACATTAAGATTGTGTTCAAGAAGATCGTTATAATCGCGTAAAATAATTTCCATATTAAAACCGTATCCCAAGATATCAATGGTTTGCGGACGCAATGTTGTGTCAGTGGAAGAAATTTCTACTCCCGCCATAGAATCAACCCCGTTTTTTTTGCAAGAAATTATAAATTCATCTAATCCTCCCATCCTGTCATGGTCAGTGAGTACTGCCGCTTTGAGGTTGGCATTTTTAACGAGTTCAATCAAATCGCTGACATTGTTTCTGCCATCGCTATAAGTGGAATGCATATGCATATCCGCTTCTTCCCTCCCAATTTTATCCAAGATATTTTCTCCTTTAAAAAGTTTATGTAAAAATGTAAAACAACAAATCCGTTTATTTCACAAATCTAGCACACCCAATAAAAAATTTCTACCTCTTAAATAAAATCATACCCTTATTTTGCTCCAGCATAATTAGTAGTATGATTTAAAAAAAATTAAAATCCCGTTGTCCACATTTGGGCCGATCGGCTCATTTGTAGACAATGTGGAAATAGTGGAATTAAATTAGAAAACATGCTGTTTTTGCGTTAAGATTATTTTTTATCTTCTCACTTCCCAGTCATTATTGGCTTCAAGCGCTTCAAAAATTTTTTTCATAATCGCGTTGGCTTCATCGTCAGTGAGAGTTTTTTCCGGCGATTGGAAAATGAGGTGAAAAGCCAAACTTTTTCTTTCCTCGTTTTCGTAAATGTCAAACAAGTCTGTGTCAATCAAAAGTTTCCCGGCCGTGTTTTCTATAGTGTCTAAAACATTTTCCACTTTTTCGTTAAGCGGGACAAAGACGGCGATATCTCTGACGATGGCCGGATATTTGGAAACCGGCTCGTACTCAACGCTTTCATCCGCCAACTTTACCAATTCATCAAAATCAAATTCAAAAGAATTGGTGTCTATATGGCCTATCGTTTTGCCGTAGGCTTGGACTTCCGCCACTCTGTTGTCATGATCTTTATAATAAAAATCGTCTATGCCCAAACCGTTAAGCAATTCGTCGGCCACGCCTTTCATCTCGTAAAAGTCGGCCTTGTTGCTTATAGAGCCCAAAGTCATTCTTTCTCCGCTTTTGGGAAAAATTTTTCCCAGCTCAAAAATTTTTATATCTTTAGAATACTTGCTGTTTTCTTTGACTTTCGCCAGCAAGCCATCCGCCAAGTTCGTCCTTAAAAATTTCTTGTCTTGGGAGGGCGGGTTTTGCAGTTCCCAATCCCCGTTTTTGGCAAAAGAGTAATTATAAACTTCAGAGAAGCCGAGTCCGACCATAATATTTCTAGACACGGAAGCAAAAAATAAAGCGTCGTTTCTTTTCGGCGGAACAAGCAACCCTGCGGGTGCAATCGGCTCTATTTTATCGTAGCCGTAAATTCTGGCCACTTCTTCCGCTATATCTTCTTTAATTTTCAAGTCAGGCCGCTCCGACGGGATGCCGACGGAAAAAATTTCTTCTTTTTTGCTTGTCTCCATCCCCAACCGGCTTAAAATATCCGTTATTTCTTTTTCGGAAATTTTTACTCCCAGAATTTTTTCAAAATCGCTTTCTTTGATAAAAATTATTTCCCTTTCTTTGGGCTCCGGCAAAGAAATTTTGGCGTTCAATTTCAAAATAGCGGCGATGTCTCTTATCACTCCCAGATAATCAACATAATCGTAGGCGCGATTGGGCAAAATTTTAACATCAAACTCGTAATCGCCGTTTTTCGGCTCCACGGATTCTACCTCCTGCGAATGCATAGTTAAAAGCTCGGCCATTTTTTCCGGAGCCGGCAGTTTTTCTTCAAAATGCGATTGCAGCCAAGAATAATTTATTTTCATAAGGAATTTTTTACTTCTTGTGATTTTAAAACTGTTTCAAGAATCTTAAATCGCCGGAATAAAACAGCCTGATGTCGTCTATTTTGTATTTTATCATCGCCAATCTGTCCACGCTCATTCCGAAAGCAAACCCCTGCCACTCGTTCGGATCAAGTTTTATGTTGTCCAGAATTTTGGGATGAACCATCCCCGCTCCGGCAATTTCCAGCCATTTGCCCTTGAATTTCATGTCTACTTCCACTCCGGGTACAACGAACGGGAAATAGCTGGCGCGGAATCTGATGTCTATGTTTTCATCGCCGAAAAATCTTTGCAAAAATATTTTTATAATCGCCTTGAGATTGGCCAAATTTGTTTTCCTGTCCACCATCAATCCTTCAATCTGGTAAAATTGCGTTTCGTGAGTGGCATCGGTGGCTTCCATTCTGAAAACCCGCCCGGGAGATATTATCCGAAAAGGCGGCTGATTGCGCTCCATATATCTTATCTGCACCGAGGAAGTATGAGTGCGAAGCAATAATTTTTTTTCATTATTTTTGAGATTTGAGATTTGAGATTTGAGTTCGTTTTGGCGGAGCCAAAACGTGTCCTGCATCGCTCGCGCCGGATGGTCGGCGGGAATGTTTAGGGCGTCAAAATTATAATATTCGGTTTCCAATTCCGGCCCGTCGGCGATTTCAAAGCCCATAGACTGGAAAACATCGCCGGCCTTATCCATCGCCTGCGTCAAAGGATGCAAATGCCCTCTTTCCATTTTCTTGCCCGGAGCGGTAACATCTATAAATTTTTTGCTTTTATCAGCCATTGTTTCTATGTAACCATAATAGCTGTTTTTTCATATTTTTCCAAGGAAAAAGAAAATCCCAGACCTCCGGCTGGGATATAAAAACTTTGTATTATATAATACATTTATTATTCCTTACATTATCTTATACTTATACCGCTATGCTTCTTTTGAACTCGCTAATTGCCTTCTTAGGTAAAACAACCTTTGATACTGCGCATATGTTTAATCCTATAGGGCAAATGTCGCAGTTGTTCTTTTTTATAACAACTACGACATCTGCACGATTGTTGCTTGTGAAAACCTTATTATTTAAACCCAATTTGCGCTGAATTGCTCGAATAATACACTCTTTAATTTCATCTTTGGTATTACTTATATCAGCACACCCTATTACTATTGGATTTTCTTTGCTCCCCAATACAGCAGGCATAAATCTTTCCCCTTTCTTCAAAAACTCCATTTAGTTAAACACCTGTCACGTTTACTCCATCAAAATAACTAAACAGACCCCCCTTTCTCTCCTCCCAAAATTTAAAAACAAAATAATATAAGGAATATAAATATATTTTAAAAGGCCAATTTAAACTAATTATATTATATCAAAAAAATAAAATAATACAATAGCTTGTAAATATAATCTATTTTGCCTATCGTTCAAATAGATAGTGTTTAAAGTCGCGCTTCTTACGCTCCATGACATTTTTTATATTTCTTCCCTGAACCGCACGGGCAAGGATCGTTGCGACCGGCTTCTTTTTTGAAAGAACCGGCGACAGAAGAAGCGAGATTGGCCGAGACATTGCCGATCATCGGGCCGGAATTGTGGATTTCTAAAACTGGCTCTTGTTTGGGTTCCGCTATTTGCCCGCCGACTTTCAAAGCCATTTCGGCGATGGCGTTGTCTATGGCCGCTTCCATCCGGAGAAAAAGCCCCCGCCCTTCGTTTTTGTATTCCACCAAAGGATCTTTCTGCCCATAGGCCCGCAATCGGACGGACGACCTCATGTAATCCATCGCTTCCAGATGCTCCACCCAAAGCATATCTATCGCCTGCAACATCAGCATCCTCTGGCTGTGGAAAAATTTATCATCGCCCAATTCCGCTTTTCTTTTTTTCAAAGATTCAATTTTTTCCGGCCCGCTAGCGAATATGCTCTTTAACTCTTCCAAAACAAAATTATTTTCTCCGTACAAAATTTTTTTTCTTCTTTCGTAAATTATTTTTCTCTGGTGGTTTAAAACATCGTCGTATTCCAACAGATGCTTTCTGGCATCAAAATTGAAGCCTTCTATTTTAGACTGCGCCGACTCAATCGCCTTGGAAAGCATCCTGTTTTCAATCGGCTGGTCTTCGGGTATGCCAAGACGGCCCATCAAGCCCTTGATTCTGTCCGAGCCGAAAACTCTCATCACATCGTCTTCCAAAGAAATAAAAAATTGCGTTTCGCCCGGGTCGCCTTGCCGGCCCGACCGGCCTCTTAATTGATTGTCTATTCTTCTGGCTTCGTGCCGTTCCGTGCCCATCACAAACAATCCGCCCGCTTTTCTCACCTCCTCGGCTTCTCCCGCAATAGGAGGATTGCCGCCCAAAACTATATCCACGCCTCGTCCGGCCATGTTGGTGGCGATGGTCACTCCGCCCTTTCTTCCCGCTTGAGCGACGATCTCGCCTTCTTTTTCGTGATGTTTGGCGTTAAGAACGGTGTGAGGCACGCCTTCTTTTTTCAAGAGAGCGGAAAGATATTCATTTTTGTCTATGGAAACCGTGCCGACAAGAATCGGTTGGCCGGCCTGATGGACTTCTTTTATTTTCCCGGCTATGGCTTGGAATTTTCCTTTTACAGTTTGGAAAACCAAATCCGGTTTGTCGCGCCTCGCCAACGGCTTGTTGGTGGGGATGCTTACCGTTTCCAATTTATAAACCTTATGGAATTCCTCGGCGGAAGTGAGCGCCGTACCCGTCATTCCGGCTAGCTTGCCGTACAGCCTGAAATAATTTTGGAAAGTGATGCTGGCCAGGGTCCGCGATTCTTTCTGCACCTGGACTTTTTCTTTGGCCTCCACGGCCTGATGAAGCCCCTCCGACCATCTTCGTCCAGGCATCATTCTTCCGGTAAATTCGTCCACGATTATTATTTCATTATTTTTTACCACATAATCTTTGTCTAAGTGAAAAAGCGCTTTCGCTCTTATGGCTGTTTCCAAATGATGGACATATTTTATCCCTTTCTCCGTGTAGATATTGCCGACGCCCAGCGCTTTCTCGGCCTTCTCAATGCCGCTCTCGGTAAGCGAGACCGCCTTCATTTTTTCATCCACGGCGTAATCTTCGTCCGCGTTCATTTTTTCCGCTATTTTGCTGAACATTATGTAGAACTGATCCGAGTCGGCGCTCGGCGCGGAAATTATAAGCGGAGTTCTGGCTTCGTCTATCAAAATGGAGTCAATCTCGTCCACAACGGCGAAATTATATCCCCTTTGGACGACATCGCCGACATTGTAAGCGATGTTGTCGCGGAGATAATCAAAACCGAATTCATTGTTTGTGCCGTAAGTGATGTCGGCGGCGTAAGCTTCTTTTCTGGAACAAGGCTTTAGAAATTCATGAACGACATGGAATGCGCCTGTAATGTCTCTTTCTTTGTCAAGTTTATCTTCTGTTTTTTCTTTGGTTTCTGAATTTGAATTTTCATTTTGAGATTTTATTTTTGACCTGCCTGCCGGCGAGGCAGGGATTTGAGATTGATGATTCTTATCATACACATAACTCGCTTCGTGATTGATACAGCCGACCGTCAAACCCAGCGCGTTGTAAATCTGCCCCATCCAAACCGCGTCTCTTCGGGAAAGATAGTCATTGACGGTTACCACGTGGACGCCCTTGCCGGAAATGGCGTTGAGATACGCCGGCAAAGTGGCGACCAAAGTTTTTCCCTCGCCGGTTCGCATTTCGGCGATTTTTCCCTGATGCAAAATAATTCCGCCCAAGAGCTGAACGTCAAAATGCCTCTGCCCGAGCGTTCTTCTGGACGCTTCTCTTGTCGCGGCGAACGCTTCCGGCAAAATATCGTCCAGCGACTGTCCGCCATTAAGCCTGTTTCTTAATTCTGCGGTCACGCTTTTCAAGCCTTCATCCGTAAGGCTCTTCATTTTTTCTTCCAAAATGTTTATGGAAGAAACGACCGGTTCCAACTTTTTCAAAAACTTTTTGTTGGAATCTCCGAGTATTTTGGTTAAAAAAGACATATGCCCATAATAGCAAAAATCGCCACAAAGTTTATCTTGACAGATTTATTGCTATATGCTAGTCTTCTAATATAAATATCTTAGTAAATTCACCCGTGAAATGCAATTTTTTCTGATAATGTTTCCGATAAATTATTTGCGGTTGTTCCCGGTATCTTTTGTATGATACCACGTTCCAAAGCGACTTCATACGCATTTTTGTATCCCAA